>Ga0105048_10000379_pt1 | contig 66989 bp, 49 predicted proteins | sample MAT05_FD_78382 | JGI IMG/M metagenome (GOLD analysis project Ga0105048, IMG submission 78382) | Freshwater microbial communities from Lake Fryxell liftoff mats and glacier meltwater in Antarctica - MAT-05 | ecosystem: Environmental > Aquatic > Freshwater > Ice > Liftoff microbial mat | place... | reverse complement strand
GGAAATCGCGGTGCAACTCGGGGACGGAGGCGAGCGCGTTCAGTCCGTCGGCGTCGACGATCACAGGGACAGAATCTTGTTGAACAGCGCGGAGGGTGAGTGTTTGCGTGGCGAGGCCGGCGCCGAGGCCGGGGCCGATCACGAGCGCGTGACATGTCGGGAGGATGGCATCGAAAACTTCGGCGGCGACGTGCGCGATGACCGCACCGTTCGGGTCGGTCGGCAACGCGAACCCGGTGGCGGAGGGCAGGATGATGAGCCCCGCGGTCAGGAGCGGTTCGGGCATCACGAGGCGGACGAGCCCCGCGCCGCTGCGGAGTGCGGCATTGGCGGCCAAGACTGGCGCGCCAATCATGCGGGACGGGGCTTCGCACGAGCCGCCGATGACGGCGACGGTGCCGAAGGTTCCTTTGTGGCCGTGCGAGTTACGGGCGGGGAGGGCGGGAAGCGGGATGGACGCGGAGGCGGCGTCGCTGGTGGTTTGACTCGCGTGAGACGAGTTCTCAGCGTCCGGTTCAGGGCGGTAATGGTGTGTCATCGGGTAGATTCGACCTTGATTTGCAGCGTGCCGATGGTCCCCGCGATGTTGGCCAGAGAGTTGTGCGGCTGGTCGTCAGCCAGGCTCGAGTTCGACATGGCGATGTGCGTCGCGTCGAACGCGTCCTTCTCACTGAGGGCTGCGTCGAGATCGATCCAGCGAGGTTTGCCGTCGATCTCGATCAGGGCCTGAGCCCACATGTGATAGCCGAAGACTGCGTTCTGACCGGTGAACTCGTCGACGTAGACGATGCCAGCGACGACGCGGGCGGGGATTCCGTCGGCCCGCAGCGTGGCCGCGAGGAGGACGCCGTGCTCGGTACAATCGCCCTCGCGGCTGAGCACGGTCTCAGAGGCGGAGGCGAACCCGACGCCGAGCGATTTGTTTTTGATGTGGCGGTACACGGCCTTGCGGATAGCCTCGGCTCGCTTCATCGGCGTGACGTCGGTGACAATCGCTGCTCCGCCGTCCTTGGCCTCGTCTTCGTGGGCTTTCAAGGCCACGACGCGGAGCTTGGCAGTGGCCCGCTGGGCGAGTTTTTTGACGTTCTCGTCGGTCGCGTCGATGAGGGCGGAAGAGCCCGTGAACTCGTGATTGGTGCTGTCGGTCTCGGGCGCTGGCGCGGGCGACGAGAGATCGAGAATCACGCGGGCAGAGTGCTCGTCGATCGGTTCCACGGTTTGAAAACCAGCGCTCGGAAGCTCGGGAACTTTTCCGTTGGGGTTGGTCACGATATAGACCGCTTCCTTGGTCGTTCGTGCGTGGTCGATGGGGCGGCTGGGGCGGATGAGCGTGGAGACCATCATCTCGGCGACCTCGCCGATGGCGGCGTTGGCGACCTCGGGCCCGGCGAGTTCCATCGAGATTTTCAGCCCTCCCATGGATGTTTCAGATTTGATCGTTTCGCCGTGCTCGTTGATGAACTCGACGGAAGGAACGCCGGGCATGGTGCTCGCGTCGACGACGGTGCGGGTAGCGCTCACGAGCCTGCCTTTGATGGTGATCGTCTCACGCTCGCCGACGGTGCGGGTCATGGTGACCGGGTCGGGCCCCGAGAGCGCGTCGATGGTCGTGAGTTTGATCTGCTTCTCGCCGCTCTTGAACTTTTCGAGCGTGAAACGTGCGCCCGCCGCGGGCGTGAGCCAGTTGGCTTTGGGGAGCGGCCTGGTGATGGTGGTGGTCCGGCCGCCCTGCTCGGTGCTCGCGGTCAGGTCGCTGGTGCTGAAGACGTAGGACGTGGTGATCGGCGTCGATCCCATTTTCTGGATTGACTTCATGGAGATCGGCTGGCCGTCGGCGGTCTCAACGAACTCGCTGGACATGACGATCTCAATGTTGACCGGGCCGCGCTTGAGCGTGAGGTTCAGGTCGCTGGTTGTGGTGATGCGGTCGCGGTCGGTCGTCTGTGTGGAGCGCATCCAGCCGGCGGGCGATCCGGACATTTGAAGCTCAAAGTATCGAACGAAGTCTTGAGCTTTGGATGCCGGGCAGATGAAGAGCGCGAGGACGAGCGCGAGTAGTGGCCCTTGAAGAAAGATCGAGCGGGCATTGAGCGTGCGGACTTTCATGCGAAGTTCCTTCAGAGTTGCTGGGCGGGCTGGGAAAAGGTCGGGTGCCGCGTGGTTGGGACGCTCTTGGCGAGAGTCGCTCTTCGCGGAGAGTGTATCGGCGCTCGGAACGCTCAACGCTTGTTCCAGGCCTGCTTGCCAGCTGGGTCAAGGTTGGCTGGGTTAAGGTCGGCTGGGTCAACCGGGGCACGGTTGCTACGGTTTCGTCGTGATCGACACGCACTGCCATCTGACCTTTGCGGACTTCAACGGGCGCATACCTGATGTTCTTGACCGCGCTGAAAAAGCTGGCGTGGTCGGGTGCATCACGATCTCGACCACCACCGTGGACTGCCTGACTGCTCTGGCGATCGCGAAGTCTGACGCGCGAGTGTGGTGCACCGCGGGGGTCCATCCGCTCTACGCCGACAAAGGCCCGCACCAGTGGGCGGCCTTGAAGATCGTGGCTCAGGATCTCAAGTGCGTCGCGTGGGGCGAGTTGGGGCTTGACAATCATTACCCTGAGCCGACCGCGGCGTTGCAGAGAATTGTGCTTGACGAGCAGTTGGCTTTTCTGACTTCGTGCGCGCGCGCGGGGTTGGTCAAGCCCGTGGTGATCCATTGCCGCGAGGCGTTCGATGATCTGATCCCGGTGCTGCGGGCGACATCGATGGACCCGACGCGGTTTGTCTTTCATTGCTTTACCGGGACTACGGCGGATGTTCGCAAGGTGCTGGACTTCGGGGCGATGGTGTCGTTCACGGGTGTAGCGACGTACCGGAACGCAACTGAGGTGCGCGAAGCGGCGAAGCTGGTGCCGCTCGATCGGATCATGGTGGAGACCGACGCGCCGTTTCTGTCGCCCGAGCCCAAGCGGGGCGTGCGGCCTTGCGAACCTTGGATGGCGTCGTTGACCGCGCAGAATCTAGCGGCGCTGCGAGGCGAGGGCTGGGAAGAGTTTCACGCGGCGATCGATCGCAACGTGGAACGTTTCTTTGGGATCTTCGGTGGATCCATCGGCTGACGGATGGTCGAGCGGACGTGCTTGAAGTCTCCCAAGTTCGTGCTTCTGGCTTGAAGTTGGCCTTGTTTGTGAGTGGTCGCGTGCACGCACTCGCCGGGCGGTGTACGCTGGTTGGATGCTGGCTTGGCTGCATGATCTAAACCCGTTTCTCATCCGTTTCACCGAGACGCTCGGCGTGCGTTGGTACGGGCTGGCGTATGTCAGCGGATTTGCGCTAGCGTGGCTGGTGCTCAACCGGATGTCGCGGCGTGGCCTGACCACCATGAGCTCGCAGAAGATTGCCGACGCGATGATGGTCATGGTGATCTCGGTCGTGATCGGCGGGCGGTTGGGGTACGTGCTTTTTTACAAGCCGCACTTGCTGTGGAGCTTTAGTAGCGACCTGCCGTTCTGGGGCGTGCTGCGGATCAATCAGGGCGGGATGGCGAGCCACGGCGGGATCGTGGGCGTGATTCTCGGGTGCATACTTATCTCACGCGGGCGATCGATCGGGAACGGGCAGCGAGTTGGGAGAACGCCGTTTTTGCACGTCACGGATGTGATGGCGTTGGTCTCACCGATCGGCCTGGGGCTTGGTCGGATCGCGAACTTCATCAACGGAGAGTTGCTGGGAAAGATCGTGGCGTTGCCGGGCCAGCCCGCGCCGTGGTGGGCGGTGAAGTTCCCGCAGGAGCTTCTGAGCGAGCACGACCCGGCGAAGTTGATGTCGCCCGAGGCTGGGGGGGAGCGATCGGCGGCGCTCACGAGGCTGGTCGAGCAGGTCCGCCTGCCCAGCGACGACGCGGACCGCGGCTTGCAGAGGCTGACCGAGAAGATCCAGCACGGCGCGCATGAACTGGCAGCGCAGCTTGAACCGTTGGTCTCGGCCCGGCACCCGTCGCAGTTGTATCAGGCGTTGACCGATGGTGTGCTGCTGCTGGCGGTGGTGTGGGTCGTGGCGATGAGGCCGCGTGCGCCGGGGGTGATCTCGGCGTGGTGGCTGATCGCGTATGGGATCATGCGGATCACGACGGAGTTTGTCCGGCTGCCGGACGCGGACCTGGCCGTGCAGCGATGGCTCGGGTTCAGCCGCGGGCAGTGGTACAGCGTGCTGGTGGTGCTGCTGGGAGTTGCGGTGCTGGTTTATATCGCACGAAGGAAGGAAGCGAAGGTCGGCGGCTGGGGGGAGAGGCATTCGGCGGCGGCGTGATTACGCCGGGAAGTTTATCGAACTCGAACTTTGTTTGATCGATCAGATTGTGCGGAACGAATTCAACGGGCAGGTAAGGCTCGTGCACAGAAGAATCGGAAGGACCAATCCACGGAGGGTTCATGAATGTTCTGGTGACTGGGGGCGCGGGGTACATCGGATCGCACGCAGCGCAGAGGTTGTTGCGTGACGGGCACCGGGTGATCGTGGTTGATAGCCTGGTTCGCGGGCACGCTGGCGCGATGGACGCGTTGCAGCGGGCGACCAAGGCGGGGTCGCAGCTTGTCTTTGTCCAGTCTGATGTTTCGGAACAGTCCCGGGTGGAAGGCCTGCTGCGCGAGCACCGTGTTTCGGCGGTGATGCACTTCGCGGCCCTCGCGGCGGTGGGGGAGTCGGTCGATCGCCCGCTGTGGTATTACCGCAACAACGTGTCGGCGATGATCGCGCTTCTGAGCGCGTGCGAGTCGGCCGGGGTCGAACGGTTCGTGTTCTCGTCGAGCTGCGCGACCTATGGCAACCCGCCCGAGGGCATGGTCCCGATCCCTGAGCACTGCCCCAAGGCGCCGATCAGCCCGTACGGCATGACCAAGCTGCACGGGGAGCACATCCTTGAAGACTTCGCGCGTGGGCAGGAGAAGGCCGGAAAGCCGTTCGGGTTCACGGCGCTGCGGTACTTCAATGTTGCGGGCTGCGACCGCTCCGGCGTGCTCGGCGAGGATCATGATCCTGAGACTCACCTGATCCCGGTTGTGCTGCACGCGGCCATGGGACGGCGTAACGGCGTTGCGATCTTCGGAACCGACTACCTCACGCCCGACGGAACCTGCATCCGAGACTACGTCCACGTCGAAGATCTCATTGACGCTCACGTGAAGTCGTTGCACGCGATCAAGCCCGGCACGAGCGCGGCCTACAACCTCGGGATCGGACGAGGGTATTCGGTCCGTGAGATTATCGCGGCGGTGCGCGAGGTGACAGGCTGTGAGTTTGCGGTGCGTGAAGAGCCACGCCGTGAAGGTGATCCGCCTCGGCTGTTTGCGGATCCTCGGAAGATCCAGAGCGAACTGGGCTGGCGAGCGTCGATCACCGATCTGCGGACGAGCATCGAATCGGCGTGGTCGTGGTTCAAGGCGAACCCGAAGGGATACTCGAGATGAACAAAGCGAGCCTCGTTCGAACTTTGCTGGCGCGTAAAACTTCGCTCGTGATCGCTGGAGTGATGATCGCTGCTGGCGGTTGGATCACGGTCTGCTCCGCTCGTCAGGCGTCCACGGCCTCGTCCACTGTGCCAATCGCACTGCCCGCGGCGGTCGAGTATGTCCCGGATACGGCGCTGCCGTTCTTGCCGTTCGACGACGCTTGGCCCGCTCGATGGAACCCGCGGGCGAACGGTGCCAAGGGCGTGATCTGGGCTCTTGATACGAAAGTATCGAAGCTCGGAACGCGTCGGTTGCGGGCAACTCCACTGACGCCGACGCAGGACGAACGGTCGATCTTTGAGGCGCTCACGAGCACTCTGGGACTTGAGGACCATCATGGATCAAGCCTGACGCTGGAGGGCCGGAACTCGATCATCTTCGTGCCGAACGCTGGCGGTCGGAAGCGAGACTTTGCGAACAATTTCGGCTTCGGGCTCGGGCCGGGCACCGCCGCGGGTCCGGACGCGGAGCTTGTGTTCGTGTTCGCGTCAGGGAGCGAGCAGGTCGTGCGCAAGGACGCGGGCGAGGGCAAGGCGGCGGAGAAGTTGGCCGCCCCGAGCATCGAGATGCAGCGCACGTGGTTCGCGTATTACGACGCCATGGGCGACGAGCATTCGCCGCGTGATGCTCGCGGTCGGGCGATCGCCCGCGCCGTTGTCCTGCTCATGCCCGGCATGTTTGGAACTCCAGAGGTTGTGCTCGATCCGCTCACGCTCCGGCTGCGTGCCAGCGGCTTTGGCGTGCTGAGGATGCTCGCTCAGCCGTCGCGGTTCACGGAGCGGCTCATTGTGAGCGTGGACCCTGCGGACCTCGATCGGTCCGCGCGGGAAGTCGGCGGGATCGTCAATGACCGGCTCGGCGAGTGCGCGTACGCGGTCGAGGCCGCGTGGGCGTACGTGCACGAGAAGCGCGAAGGATCGCGGGCTCTGCCGCACGCGGTGGTCGGGATCAGCGGTGGGGCGATCAGCCTGCCCCCGGTGGTCGCTCGCACGCCCTCGCTGTATTCCGCGGCGGTGATGGTCGGCGGTGGCGCGGGCTTCTGGCTCATCAATGAACGCAGCAACTATCAGGACATGATTGACGCGGTGCGGACGGTGTGGGTGGGGCAAGCGGCGACCCAAGGCCTAATCGGGTCTTTTGATTCGAAGCTTCTTACGCACGCTCGCCTGGACGGGTACCACACCGCGGGCGCGATGAAGGGCGTGAAAGCGTTGATGCTCCAAGGTTCTGTTGATCGTGCCGTGCCGTCCGCGCTGGGCGACGTGCTTTGGGAGCGTCTGGGCAGACCGGAGAGATGGATATACCCTGCGAATCACGAGCTTTTGTGTCTGGGCTTGCCAGCTGAGTTCGACAAGATCGTCGGCTGGCTCAACGTCGCCATGTCGCTCAAACCAGCAACCCTGGACGCCAAAGCTGAGGATGGTTTGAAGCCCGAAGGCGACAGCAAATAAAGAGATTTGGCCCCTCTCATGCGCGTGATACTCAGCCCATACCACCTGACGACGCGCGAGCCGCCCGCCATGGCCGCGTTGTTGTTGGGTGAGAACGTGGTGACGATGATGCCCGCGCCACTCTCGGACTTTGGGCAGTCCGAGCTGCACGCGGCGGTCAGGTCTTCGCCGCGGTACATGCGGTTCATCGAATCGTGGTCTTGGTCGCTCCCACTCTGGCGTGATGGCGTGATCGCGTCGTCGTGGCAAGGCGACGACCCGACGGGCGACGTGCGCGAGGTGTGCCGGGCCATCGACGAGAGGCCGGAGTTCGGGCCGCTCCGCCCACTTATGCGCCGTTCGCTCTTTGAAAATCAGCGCGAGTACTTGGACTTTCTGGCCTCGGACCTTCTCAAGGGCGGGCCCGATCCGGGGATCAGCGTCCCAATGGCGGCCGGGCTTGATCGCTTTGCAACGCGTCACGGCCTGATGGTCGCGCGGTCTGATGCGGTGTCGGTTGCGCAACGCGCCGAGGTTCGCGGCGGTTCGCGTCTTTTCGCGATGGCGCTCCCCATCTTGCTCCAGGCGGGCGGAGAAAGTGTTCTGCGCGGTCGAGCGATTCTGGCGAAGGAATTGCACGCGTTGCATGGAGCGGTGGAGCGTCTGACGCGATCGGCGGTCGAGACGGAACACGAAGTGGGATGCGATCCGGGCCCGCTGCGAGAGGCCGCGGCGGAGTACTGCGCGAGCTTCGACCGGCATCGGACCGAACTCTGTCGTGTTCCGCGCGACGAGGAGCGAGTGATCGACGGCTTTGTCACGGTCACCGCGCTTGCAATGCTGAGCGACTCGGTGCTCAGCGCGAGCCTCGCGGCCGTGCGTCTGCTGGGCGCGGTCACGGGCGTGCGTTCTTCGTCGGAAGTGAGCGACGCGGGGCCGTCTACGCTTCCTGTGGTCCGGGATGCGTTGAGTGGTCGGCGGTTTGTTTCTCTGATCGTGAAGGTCATGGGGCGATCGCGGTAGGCCTAATGCGTTCCCTCGGTGCTCCTTCTCTCGCGCGAGCATCGGCGATCGATCACGTCTCGGCTCTCCGTTTGGCGAGATATCAAGAAGAGGTTGCTCATGACCGGACGCTCAGATTCAAAGCCCGTCTCACGCTCAGCGTCGCGCAAGCCTAACCGGCTGGCGGGCGAGGTGAGTCCGTACCTGCTGCAGCACGCGTTCAACCCGGTGGACTGGTGGCCTTGGGGAGATGCGGCATTCGCCGAGGCTCGACGTCGCGACGTACCGATCCTTCTCTCGGTCGGCTATTCCACGTGCTATTGGTGCCATGTGATGGAACGGGAATCGTTCGAGAGCGAGGTCGTCGCGCGCGAGATGAACGAACGGTTCGTTTGCATTAAGCTCGACCGCGAGGAGCGGCCCGACGTGGACGACATCTACATGACCGGGCTGGTGATGATGACCGGGCGCGGCGGTTGGCCGATGAACGTGTTTCTTGACCCCACGACGCTCAAGCCGTTCTGGTGCGGGACGTACTTCCCGCCCGAGCCGCGCATGAACATGCCCGCGTGGACGCAGATTCTGGAGCGGCTCGGCGGCGCGTGGAGGGATCAGCGAGCGGAGGTCGTCGCGCAGGCCGAGCGCGTTGCCGAGGCCGTGCGGGAGCATCTGTCGCCAGATGTTGCGGGCTCAGAGCGTGCTGTGATCGGTCAGGCGCAGGTCACCGAAGCGGTCGGCCAACTTCTGAAGAGCTTCGATCGCGCCGAGGGCGGGTTTGGTTCCGCGCCGAAGTTTCCCCAACCGGCCTTGCTCGAGCTTCTGCTGAGTGTTCGATCGCTCGCCGCGGACGATGCGACCAAGGACGGTATCGATGAGGCCGTGACGCGCACGCTGAACAAGATGGCGTGCGGCGGGATGTTCGATCAGGTCGGTGGCGGGTTCCACCGCTACAGCGTGGACGGTCGATGGCTGGTGCCGCACTTTGAAAAGATGCTGTACGACAACGCGCAGCTCGCGCGCGTGTATGCCCGTGCATCGGCGGCCTACGACGACGAGTTCTATGCCCAGATCGCCGCTCGCACGCTGGACTATGTCATCCGTGAGATGACCGGAACGCACGGCGGATTCTTCGCCGCGCAGGACGCGGAAGTGGACGGTCGTGAGGGGTTGAACTATCTGTGGACGGCTGCGCAGGTCCGCGAATTGATGGACGTGCGCGAGGCCTCGTTCACCGAGCGGGTTTATGGCCTCGATCAAGGTCCGAACTTTCAGGACCCGCATCATCCGAACGAACCAAGCGGGAACGTGTTGCGGCTGAGCGATCGGCCCGAGCGTTTGGCGCGAGCGATGGGCGTGTCGGGGGCGGATTTCGCTGAGAGTCTTCGAGAGGCGAACGCGGCTTTGTACCAAGCACGACAGACTCGGAGGCAGCCCGCGCTCGACGACAAGGTGCTCGCGTCATGGAATGGATTGATGATCGGTGCTATGGCCGCGGCCGGGGCATCGCTGGGTCAGCCGCGCTTCATCGACGCCGCAGAAAGCGCGGCGCGGCATCTTCGCGCGTCCATGTGGGAAGACGGAAGCCTGTTCCGCTCCTCGCGCAATGACACGCGCAGTTCGCCGGGGATTCTCGAGGATTACGCGTGCGTGATTTCTGGCCTGATCGACCTGCATGAGGCAACGGTTACCCTCGACCGCCAGCGCGACGCCGAGCGCGGGAACCTCGAGTGGGCCGAGCAACTTGCCGACGCGGCTCACGCGCAGTTCGCGGATGCTTACGGGCGATACTTCGATACTCGGGAGTTGTGCACCGATCTCTTCGTGCGGACCGCGTCCACCTCCGACGGCGCTGTTCCCAGCGGCCTTTCGGTCATGCTGCACGCGTTGCTTGATCTGGGACGGATCACCGGGAAGCAGAGGTATCTCGATCGCGCGGCCGGGCTGCTCGCGGGGATCGGTCGAGCGGTGGTTGATTCGCCGGTCGGCACTGTGAACGCGGTTCGCGCCATTGCGCGGGTGCTTACCGAGCCTTGCTTTGCGTCTATCGCGCGGACTCTCGCGACCGAGGACGCTCAGCCAGCCTTGCCGAGCGCGACTGACTCGTTGCTTGCGATGGAGGTTTACGCGAGTGTTGACCGCGTTGCGGTCGGTGTGGATCAGCCCGGGCTTGTTCGGCTCGTGCTCCGCATCGCCGACGGCTACCACGTCGTCGCCTCGGAGCTGTGCGATGAGGCGCCGGGCAACGACAGTGGGGGTCGGCCTCAACTTCAGCCGATGCGCGTCGGGATTTCAGGTGGACGAGGTATCCGTGTTTATGCCGATTACCCGGCGGGTGAGCGGCTGAAAGATCCTGTTGGTGCCGAGGATCTTCGCTCGTTTGTCTATACTGGAACGGTTGAGTTCGACGTGGCGGTCGAGCGCGAGGGAGAGTGGACCGGTCGTCCGATGCTCGTGCTGACCTATCAGGCTTGCAGCGATGCGGAGTGCTTGCCGGTACGAACGGTCGAGCTGGACGTCGCGATTGACCGCGCGTGAGTGGGGTGATCTCAGCGTGCAAAGACACCGTGGCGTTGCAAGTGCTCGTGCATCTGCGCGGCCGTATCGCCCGTGTGGTCGATCTGTTCGGCGCGCCAACCGACCGCGCGGGCGGCGGCGATGTTGTCAGCGAGGTCATCAAAAAATAAGACTTCGGGGCCTCGAAAGCCGGTATGTCGTTCGAACGCGCGGTAGATTTCGTGCCCGGGCTTGGCGTGCCCGAGCAGGTGGCTTGCGTGTCGGTGGTTCAAGCGTGAAGCGGTGGGGAAGTGGGGCACTGAAGCGTTTGAGTCGGCGTGCTGCCGCTGCCAGTGCAGTTCGTTCGTGTTGGAAAGCATCCCTGTCTCAATGTTCGCGGTGTTGGCAAGGCGATCAACCAGCCGATCGACGCCCGCGTACTCCTCGACCAGGAACCCGTCGTGGATTCGCTTGAGCTCGACCTGCGAATACACGTTCTCGACGATCGATTCGAGCGATCGCAAGAACTCGGCGGTCGTGAATCGTCCGCGTTGGTATTCCTCGGCGGCGATCCTGCGACGCACTCTGAGATCGGGCGAGGCGGAGTTACCGCGCACGGGCAGACCAGCGGCGGCGCAGCCCTCGGCCCACGATCGGCAGATGCGGAGGATGACGCCGCCCCAATCGAAACAGACCATGCGAACGGGGATGTTGAGCCAGAGTTGTGGGTCGGGGTTGGTCACTGCGATGTGCTCAGCCAGATGTTCTCAATCTTGATCGCTCACTCGGGCTCGCTTCTCAAGGTTTCACTCTCGGCGGGTTTCATGATCTCGCGGAGCACGACGGTCGCGAAGGACCCGCGTGGGAGTTCGAACGCGCAGCGGACATACGGGCCGTGCTCGTCCACTCCGCCCTCGACTGCCGGGTCGATGACCGGTACACGCAGGGGCCGCCGCACGCCGTCCAACATGCCGCGTGTCCGCGTGCCGAACACGGCGAGTTCATCAAGAGAGACGCCGGCGTTCACAAGGGCCGCGGTCTCGCGCGCGTCGCACTCGCCCGTGGCTCGCAACATGGTCGGTCCCCACATCGGGCCCGAGGGGCTGATCTCGATCCTCGCTAGCCGCGCCGTTGTTTCAGGGTCAGCGGCCACCGCGTCGTTCACCGCGAAGACTGCGCGGTTGTCGTGCTTGACTGCCAGATCGCCAGCCAGCAAGGTTGCGAGCGAGCCGCCGCCGATCCGTTCGTCGAGCACGGCGTTGAAGACCGCAGATTGGAACGCGGAAATGAAAAACGCTCGGGCTGAATCGTCGATCGTGAGCATCGCCTCACGGGCCGAACGCCCTCGGATCAGGGCTCGCAGCACGCGTTCCTCGGCTCGCGCGTGACGCGGGTTCTCGATGAGAGCCGCGCGCAGGTCTCCGGCCGCGAAGGCGCGCCGCGATGAGGTCGTCTGCTCGGAGCTCTCGGGGTTGGGCCCGAGAAGCAGAGCGGCCGCGTCTTCAAACTGAAACTTGAGCAAGGCTCGTCCGATCAGATGATTCGCGCCATTAACCCCGAAACGCTGCTCGCCGATGCGATTGGGAACTCCATGGGCGGCGAGCGCGTTGAGCACACGGTGAGCGTGCAGCGCGTTGGTCGCGGAAGTGTCGCGCACACGGATCGAGAAACGATTGCCGCGCAGGTGCCCGGGCCGAAGTTTGTTCGTGTGATAGTCTGCCCAGAGAACGCTGACGCGATCGTGCGTCAGCATCGGGAAGTCTTCCATCTTCTTGCCGGGGACGTGGATGGAGACGACCTGCCGGGTGATCGCGGCCTTGTCCTTGAGTCCGGCGTATCCGATCGCGTGGCGCGGCACGTCGAAGTGTGCCGCAAGAACGTCGATCATCTCGAACGTGCTCAGGTTGTTCTTTTCGACAAAGAGGTAGAGATGCTCGCCCTCGCCGCAGGGATCGTATTGTGGGAGCTCTTCAACAAGAAAATCCTGAGGCCGATTCTTGATCGTCCCACCGATGCCAGCGGTTTCGGCGGTGAGGTACTGGCCCGACCTTGCGTGCGAGCGACGATCGATCGCTGCTGAGGGATCGTGCGGGACGTCGTGGTTCGCAGGGGTCGGTCCGTTCATCGTGGTCGGTCTCGCGGTGAGCACATCTCGAGAGCGCTCGGCGTTCCCGGAGCAATGATCGCATGCTGCTTCGAAACGATGTGCGGTGTTGGATTCGCCCCGAGGACCAAAGCGGCGATCACAGCTCGTCCGTCATGGCCGCGTCGAGCACGTGCTCGGCGACATAGATTGGCACGTCGCTGGCGATCCCGAGCGCGATCGCGTCGCTGGGCCTTGAGTCTACGTTGACCAGTTTGCCGTCGGCCCCGCGGATGTCCAGCGTAGCGAAAAAGGTGTGGTCCGCGAGGTCGGTGATCGTGATCGACTCGAGGCTTCCGCCGAGGGCGGTGATGACATTGCCGAGCAGGTCGTGCGTTTGAGGGCGTTTGATCTGGATGCCTTTGAGGCGCCGCTCGATCGCCTGGGCCTCGGGGAGGCCGATGACGATGGGGAACGAGCGGCCGCCGCCGCTGTTCTTCGAGGCCTGCTCGTCCTTGCCGAGCTTTTCGACAGGAACTGGCCCGCCGACGGACCCTTGGATGTCAGAGTCGGGGTCCATCTCGCGAAGCTCGATGATCTGGAGATCCTTGAGCTCGCGGATCAGGATTCGAGAGAGTTCCATGCGGACGGCCATGAGAGAATGGTGTGGGGCACGCGGGGCCGAGTCAAACGCGGTTGCTGAACGATTGACGGCCGGTTTAGAGCCTGTGGGAGGCGAGAAAGTGAGAGATTCGGTCGGTGAAGTACTGAGAAATGCGTTGGGACAGTCGCAAGATCGGGCGCTATTCTTCCGCCTTGGCCTGCTCCGGCGATGGACGCCGAGAGGGTGCTGAGCACGAGGGTTTCTTCATGGCGCGCACGCAGTTGTTCACTTCCGAGTCCGTTTCGATGGGCCACCCCGACAAGGTCGCCGATCAAATCTCCGATGCCATCCTGGACGCGATGCTTGCGCAGGATCCTTTCTCTCGCGTGGCGTGTGAAACGCTGTGCTCGACAGGAATGGTCGTTGTCGCCGGCGAGGTGACCACCAAGGCCTACGTCGAGATTCCCGATGTCGTGCGTGAGACCATCAAAGAAATTGGGTACACCTCCGGCGACATGTCCTTCGACTGCGACTCCTGCGCCGTCCTTTCCTCCATCAAACGCCAATCACCCGACATCGCCATGGGCGTGGACCGCGAAGGCGCGGGCGACCAGGGCATGATGTTCGGCTACGCCTGCAATGAGACGCCCGAGCTCATGCCGCTGCCGATCCAGCTGGCTCACCGTTTGGTCGAGCAGCAGGCCAACATCCGCCGCGAAAACCGCATCCCCGGCCTGCGCCCTGACGCCAAGAGCCAAGTCACGATCGAGTACGAGGGGAATAAGCCCGTCCGCGTGGACACGATCGTCCTCTCGACCCAGCATGACAAAGGTTGGAACGAGCGGCAGGACGAACTCAAGCGTCAGGTCATCGAGCAGATCTTCAAGCCGGTGCTCAAGGAATGGTGGAACCCGGCGATCACCACGCACGTGAACCCCACCGGCCGCTTCGAGATCGGCGGTCCGCACGGCGACTGCGGGCTCACGGGCCGCAAGATCATCGTCGATACCTACGGTGGCATGGGACGTCACGGCGGGGGCGCGTTCAGCGGCAAGGATCCGACCAAGGTTGATCGCTCGGCCGCGTACATGGCCCGGTACATCGCCAAGAACGTCGTTGCGGCGGGTCTCGCCGATCGTTGCGAGGTTCAGCTGAGCTACGCCATCGGTGTGGCCGAGCCGACCAGCATCTACGTTGATTGCCAGGGCACGGCCAAGGCCGACGAGGACAAGATCGGGCAGGCGGTGCGTGACCTCTTTAAGCTCACCCCGCGTGCGATCATCGAGACGTTGCAGCTTCGCAAGCCGATCTATCGGCCGACGGCCCGGCACGGGCACTTCGGTCGTCCGCCCACGGGCGACTTCTTTACTTGGGAGAAGACGGACAAGGCGGAAGCGCTGAAGAAGGCTGTGAAGTAATCGATATTCGCTTCCGCAAAGCGTGCTGAGATCTTTGAGAAGCCCCCGCGTGCTAGGGTCTTTTCGTGATATCGAGACCACGGAGAATCGCTCAGCGGTAGAGGCCGTGCTCTTGAATGTACAAGGCCACGTCGGCGTCCAGGGCGGCCTCGAACTCGCGCGAGACCTCGAGGTCGCGTTCCCGTCCGGGACAATGCGCGGCCAGCAAATTCCGTAGCCCGGTTGATGAGGCGTCGAGCATGAGGAGTTCGACCACACGCGAGCGCCAGTCGGCGAGTTCAGGCACCGTCCAGAACCGGGTCGATTTCATCTCGTCGAGAAACATTTCGGGCGTCCGATGCGGCGTGCGCAGCATGACCGCGGGGGACGCAAGTGCGATCAACTTTCGCGGTTCACGCCATCGATGAAATGCGATCGCCTGATCAGATCCCATCAACCATCGCACGTCGCACGTTGCGATAAGGAGCGAGCGGGCCCGACGGGCGGTGTCGAGGCTGTAGCTTGGACCGGCGCTTGGTGTGCTGGCGCGATCGATCTCATCGGTCCACACCGCCGAGTTCGCCACCTCGCGAGTCGCCAAACGCAGCATCTTGGTTCGATCCGCGTCCGACGCGCGGGGCTCGAGGTCCTTGTGCGGCGAGCGAGAGGCAGGCACGAACACCAGCCAAGCCGCCTTTCCGAGCACTTGATCGCGAGCCAATGCTGCTAACTCAATGTGAGCCCGGTGCGGCGGATCGAAGCTGCCGCCGAAAAGCATGATTCGGTCAGCGTCCGCCGCAACAGGCATCGGCGTAATCGGGGATGGTTGCGGTACGTCCACGCCAGATCGTAAGCGATCGAGATGAACGAGTCGTGTCAACGCGCGAGGCTGGCGGCGAGCCGCTCGCGAGCTTCGGGTGTCGCCAGCACGGCTGCGGAGAGCTGCGCGCCGCGGCGAACGATCTCGGCGTCGTCCGAGCCGTCGAGCGAGTTCAACAGGCTCTTGGTGGCGCGGAGGGCGTGTGGACCTCCGGTCGCGAGGCGTTTGGCGAGCGCATCCACGGCGGGGTCCAGCTCGCGAGCGCTGGCGACGGCCTGCGTCACCATGCCCAGCTCGAAGGCCTGCTGGCCGGTCATTAGACCGCCGGAAAGGAGGACCTGACGAGCCCGGGCTGCGCCGATGCGGCGCACGAGCCAGGGCGCCACGACGGCGGGGCACACCCCAAGATCGACCTCGGGGAAGCCCATCTTGGAATCGGTGTGGGTGATGGCAAAGTCGCAGACGCACGCGAGCCCGCAGCCACCGCCGATGGCGGCGCCGTTGACGCGAGCGATCGTGAGAAGCGGAAGATGGCGAAGTTTGATGGTGAACTCGGCGAGCGAAGAGAGCAGCGCGGCGGGGGCGGCCGGGTCGTTCATCACGGCACGGAGGTCCATGCCTGCGCAGAAAGATTTCCCTGAACCGGTGACGATGAGCACGATGGGCTCCGAGGGCGTCGCGAGCGAATCGACCTTCGCGTGCAGCGCGGCCAGGAGATCAACCGAGAGCGCGTTGCGGGCGTCGGGGCGGTTGAGCGTGAGGCGTGCGATCGGTCCTGAAATTTCGAGCGTGGCCAGGTCGGTCATCGGGCGGGGCTCCAGCAGGCGGGCGATTGTTCAGGGCTTTGCGAAGAGACTGGCGAGCCGGGTTGATTCCTCGGCTGTTCCGGTGCGCGAGAGCGAGACGCCGAGCGCGTCCTCGCGCGTGACGCGCTGATCGAGGGTTTCGAGTTCGTTGAGCCAGCGTCGTGTGGCGGCCATTGCCCGGGGCGGTTTGCTCGCGAGCATCTCGGCAATGGCGAGGGCTCGCGGAAAAACTTCTTCGGGTGTAGAGCAACACTCGCTGGCGAGCCCGATGCGTTTAGCTTCGACGCCCGAGATCAGTCCGCTGTCGAGCAGCCGCTCGCGGGCGTGCCCGAAGGTGAGTGCGTTCTTCAGGAACGGGGCGGAAACAGCGGGGGAGATGCCGAACCGGACGACGGGGTACCCAAGCTGAGCGGCGGCGTCGGTCACGGCGACATCGCACCCGCCCAGTAGGGCGCACGCGCCCGCGATCGCGCCGCCGTGCGCGGCGATGACGACGGGGATCGGCAGGTCGCGCATGGCGGCGATGCAGTCGGATAGGCCTTGCAAGAGCGAACGCATGACCGAGCCGTCGGCGGACTGGTGGCAGAGGGAGAGGTCAAAGCCCGAGCAGAAGACCTTGCCCTCGCCGCGGAGAAGGATCGCGCGCTGATCGGTGCTCGTGATCTCGCGTTGAAGGTCGCGCAGCATCTCCGGTGTCAGGGCGTTGCGCCGGTCCGGGCGATTGAGCGTGAGCACGCAGACATCTCCGCGACGCTCGCTGCCAACAAGAGATTCAGAATGCGAAGTGCTGGTCATCGCGGATGCTATTTCAGGAGAACTACCGACCCGTGATCTTTCTTGCGAATGCGGCCGCCTCCGCGAGTGCGTCGAGGTTTACGCCGGTGGTATAGCCAGCGTCGTGGATCGTGCGGACAAGCGTTTCGGTGGAGATGTTGCCGGGAGCGCGTTTGCCGGGAGTGCTGGCGTAGGGGCAGCCGCCGAGGCCGGCTACGGAGCCGTCGAAGGAGTAGACGCCGAGGTCGAGCGCGACTTTGACGCAGTCGGCGGCGTGGCCGAAGGTGTCGTGGAGGTGGAGGGTACACCAGCCATTGTTCGCGGTGATCGCTGGCAAGACGGCGGTTAGGAGCGCAGCCGCGGACTTTGGGGTCGCTGCACCGATGGTGTCGCCAAGGTCGATCTCATCGATGCCTATGTCACGGAGTAGGTCAGCAACCCTTGTAACGTCAGCGGGCTGGATCGGACCTTCAAAGGGACACGCGATGACGCATGAAACATAACCGCGAACTTGCATCTTGAGAGATCGAGCCTGATTGACCACCGGAATGAATCGCTCGATTGTTTCTTCGATGGTCACGTTCGTGTTGTTCTTGCTGAATGTTTCGCTCGCTGCGGTGAATACCGATATCTTTTCGATCATGAACTGGCCGGACGGCGGGGTGGTTTCCAGCAGACTCTGCATCCCGCGCTGGTTAGGAATCAGAGCGGAAAATTGAGGCGAAGTCCCCCGCCCTACCGACGGTTGCGTCTTGAGCACTTTCGAGAGAAACAGATCGTGCTCGCGTCCGTACCCGATTTGACGCAGCACTTCCGCAGCGTCCCTCAACTGCGGCACCCACTTTGGGCTCACGAAGCTCGTCACTTCGATCTCGTCCACGCCTGTCGCGCACAGCAGCTCGATCAGCCGCAGCTTGTCGGCCGTGGCGATGATGCCCGGCTCGTTCTGCAGGCCGTCACGCGGAGAGACATCAGTGATTCGGACTCGCTTGGACATCCGGGAGTTTAGACCTGGAGGGAAAAACAGCCAGCCTCAATCAGAGCAAGCAGAGAATTCGGAGTAGAAAAAGTAGAAGACAGGTTGAAAACCTGTACCACTAGAAAATGTAGGAAAGGAGCAGGAAAAGAGTAGGAAAAGAGTAGGAAAGGCCTACGCGCGCCAGCCGCCGCCGTTCATCCGGGCGAGCGGGCCGCTGGAACGGGTGCGGACCATGTAAGCCTGGAGGTTTACGCCGGGGCACGCGGACTGGCCGATCTCTTGGTGCGTGTACACGCGGGCGAGGGGGACATTGTAGGTCCGCATCTGTTGATTCACGAAGATGTCAAGCGAGGCGAGCGCGGCCGAGGTCGGGCGCTGCTGCTCGAAGTTGCCCATCACCATGATGCCCAGGTTGTGCTCGTTCTGGTTGTGAACGTGCCCGCCTTGCAGACGAGTGGGGCGTGCTTCCCAGACTCGGCCTTGCGGGTCGATGACGTAGTGATAGCCGATGTCGATCATGCGGCGTTTCAGGTGCCCGTCGCGCACGGCGTTGAGGCGGCGCATCGCATCGCTGGGGCCTTGAACGTCAGAGTTGATGATCGCGTCGTGATGGATCGTGATGCGTTGCACCGCGCCCATGGCGTAGGTCTCGCGCGTGCTGAGCGGTTGAGCCGAGGTCCATCGCCCGCGCGCGATCGGAACGATCGCTCCGCCGCTGGGGATGTTGGGCTGAACGGGCGGGGTGTTGCTCGATATCGGCGAGTTGGGCATCCATGCGGGTCGGCCCGCGGGCTTGCTTAGGTCCGGGGCCTTGCCCTGATCGGGCCAGGTCGGGTCAGCCATCGGGCCGGTGGGCGCGGATTGGCACCCGCCGAGCACGAGGCCCGCGCCGAGCATGAGGCCGCCGTTGAGGAGTTCACGTCGCGAGAAATTCATGTTCAGATTCATGGTATCGGCCCGTTGAGCAAGTCCATTTGCCGGTTTCAGGACGATCGGATGTATCGGCCGGATGTGATCGCGAGCGATACGGATTCGGGCCGGTCGTCAGTGACCGGCGAACGAGATGGTACTCACTCCGGGGCGAGTAGGGGGAATTTTGCTTAATGGATGGCCCATTGGATGATGTTTGGGGAGCCCTTTAGCGGCCGCTTGATGCTCCGCCCGGCGACTGGATTCTCGAGAACCACTTGGCCCAGATCGAAAGCACGAGCAGCATGTACAGTCGCTGGCTGTGGTCCCGCCCCTTCCAAGGCCAGACCGACCTGCCGCCCGCGTCGTCGTGCTCCTTGAGCATCTGGCGGACGAAGTTCATGTTGATCACGGCGTTGATGCCGAGCGAATCGAAGCCGAAGGGCTCGGGGCTCAGCAGGTGGTCGAGGAGAAGCTGCCGCATCTGGCCAAAGTCGGATCGGAACCACTCGCCGATGGGGATGGCGAAGCCCTGTTTCGGGCGATCAACGATTTCGGGAGGGAAGTATTTGCGAGCGACGGCGCGAAGGAGGCCTTTGCGCTGGTTGTGGGGCATGAGGTGAGAAATTCTTGTTCGCATCGCCGTGTCGGAGAGTTCGCGATCAAGAAACGGCGAACGTACTTCGAGCGGAATCATCATGGAAGCGGTGTCAGTCTTTCGCAAGATATCTTCGGGTAAGTATGTGGTAAGGTCTCGCCCGATGGCGTGTCCCGTCCGCGACTTTGTGAGCCATTCTGTTGGCGGAGAAACAAGGTCCATGATGAACCGCCTCACAGCCAAGGCTGTCTTCATCGACCGCGGAAGCGGGTTGGTAAAGCCGAGATGCCTCATGAGCGGTTCGGGGAAAATCGCGAGTAAATCGTCGTATCCGCAGTGAATAGCGGCATTCACCAAGCGTGCTCGGCTCGATCGTGCTGAATCCGGTTGCGGATCAGGCTGTGCCAACCAAGGGAGCAACCGCAAGGCGTGACGGAAAATTCCAAGGTGTCCCAGGAGATGTGCTGCGGTGTAACGGCGGTAGCCCCCAAAGAGTTCATCCCCACCATCTCCAGCAAGAGCAACTTTTATCCCCGCTCTTGAAGCCGCTCTGCAAATCCAGTGCGTTGGTAACAGCGAAGAATCACCGAAGGGAAGCCCGAGTTGATGAATGGCCTTGACGAGGTCTTGCGCTGGACGCTGCTCACATTCGAGTATGACGTGCTTCAGCCCGATGTGCCTAGCGGTCACGCTTGCTGTTGCTGATTCATCGATCCTCGGATCGGGCATTCGCATCGTATATGCGATAACGTCGCGTTGATGCCGGTGCGCATGAAGTGAAATGAGAGACGAATCTATGCCACCAGAGAGGAAACAGCCGACAGGCACGTCCGCCTCAAGTCGATCGCGGACAGCGCGACCGAGCAGTTCATCGATTCGGTCGACCGGCGGATGCCATGTGCGTGGATACCTGATTGGAGCCCATCGACGCCATGATGCCTGGCCAGGAACCCATCGAATTTCACGAACTCCCGGTCGAGCTGTTTGCTGCTTTGCGAAGCAGATATTTCCCGGGACAATGACGCCGACAGCACGCAGCGGTGGAATACTCGCGTGACCGAAGCGCAGCCAGCAGTTCAAAGTTCGGTCGAAGCCGCTGTCGGCTTGTGGGCTCGTGGCAAGTGCGTCGAGACCGAGCGGGAGTGCATTGAGCCCAGGGCACCCACTCGCGACGGCGAGCACGTACGGACCTTCCCGCCGATGTCGGAAGTACAACGGTTTTTCGCCGAATCGATCGCGCGCGACGGCCAACTGTCCATTTGTTGCGTCCCAGATGATAAACGCAAACATACCTTCTATACGCGCACAAATGCCTTCCTTCCACTCTCTCCACCCATGCACCAAAACCTCTGTATCGCTGTGGTCCGTCACAAACTCGTGCCCCAGCCCCTGCAGCTCCTTGCGGAGTTCGCGGTGGTTGTAGACGCAGCCGTTGAAGACGACGGCGATCGTATCGTTCGTCGCGGCTGGGGCGAGTGTTTGGTAATTTACGGCATCATTAGGCTTGCCATGAAAAATCACAGGCAGCGGCAAGCCTTGATATGAATAGGTACGTTGGTTCTCCGAGCCGACTGAGATGCCGCCAAACTTCTGTTGCACCGTATCACGAGGTGGCGCGGAAGAAAATGATGAAGATGAAGAGGTGGAAGAAATCAGAGAACGTGAAGGGTCGGCACGGAGAGCCGACGTACTCATCGACACCATTGGCTGCGCCCCGCCCGCGTGGTCGAGAATGCTCAACCTTCGGTGCACGAGCGCGACATCCACGATCGAACCGTCGGCCCGGATCGCACGGTCGCGGAATCGGCCCTGCCCGTCGGGGCCGCGGTGCTTGATCGAGTCGTCGAGAATGTCCAGCCACGATTCCGGGATCGCCAGCTCGGGTGGCGGCGGGGGAGTGCCGGGAGGATGAACACGGAGGATTCCGGCGATGCCGCACATGCTGGGGCGATGGTAGTGGAGGAGAGGGAAGAAGAAGTGGCGAAGTGGCAAAGTGACGAAGCAGATGAGGCTCATGCATTTCACTTCGCCACTTCGCCGCTTCTGATATCTTCCCCGCATGCCAAACCTCACCCCCGTCTCCTCCGACAAGTTCACTTTCGGCCTGTGGACCGTCGGCAACACCGGCCGCGATCCTTTCGGCGCGCCCACGCGCCCGACGCTTACGCCCGCTGAGATCGTCGATCTCCTCGGCGAGGTCGGCGGCGTCTACGGCGTGAACTTCCACGACAACGACCTCGTGCCCATCGACGCGACGCCTATCGAGTCCGAGCAGATCAAGCGAGACTTCCGCAAAGCTCTGCGCCGCACCGGCATCAAGGCCGCGATGGCCACGACGAACCTCTTCGGCGACCCGGCCTTCAAGGACGGCGCGTTCACCAGCAACGACGCGGAAGTCCGGGCCTACGCCGTGCAGAAGACGATGCGGGCGATGGACCTCGGGGCCGAGTTTGGGGCCAAGATTTATGTTTTCTGGGGCGGGCGTGAGGGCGCCGAGACCGATGCCGCGAAAGACCCGATCCTGGCCGAGCGACGCTTCCGGGCCGCGCTGGATTTTCTGTGCGATTACTCGATCGCCAGGAAATACGGCTACCGCTTCGCGCTCGAGGCCAAGCCCAACGAGCCGCGCGGGCACATGTACTTCCCGACCACCGGCCACTATTTAGCTCTCATCCCCACGCTCAAGCGCCCTGAGATGGTCGGCGTGAACCCCGAGGTCGCGCACGAGCACATGGCCGGGCTGAACTTCACCCACGCCGTCGCGCAGGCGATCGGCGCGAGGAAACTTTTCCACATCGACCTTAACGACCAAGAGTTCGGGCGCTTCGACCAGGACCTCCGCTTCGGCTCGGCCAACCTCAAGTCCGCGTTCTTCCTCGTGAAGCTGCTCGAGGACAACAATTACAAAGGATTCAAGCACTTCGACAGCCACGCCTACCGCACCAGCGACCGCGGCGATGTGATCGAGTTCGCCCGCGGCTCCATGCGGACCTATACGCTGCTCCGCGAGAAGGCCCGAAAATGGAACGCCGACGGCCAGGTCCGCCGCCTGCTCCGCCAGATCAACCGCGACAACACGAGGCTCGACCGCATGATCGTCGAATCAGGCCGGGCCAACGCGGCCGCGCTCGGGGAGATGGTGTTTAACCGTGCCAAGCTGGCGGCGCGGCCGCTGCCGTACGAGCGGCTGGACCAGCGGACAATGGAGATTTTATTAGGAGTTTGACGCAGTGAGAGGGGCGAGCGGAACTTCGATGCGATGCCCACCGGAGCGACCAGCATGCGCGCGGCCTTGCGACTGTTGAAAATCGCGTTCATCACCGTGCTGGTTCTGACCAGCACGCTGTGGCTTGGCTCGTTGACGAACGTGCCGCTCCAGAGCGATGGGAACGGCCGCAGCATCGGCCTCGCGCACGGCGCTCTTCGGTACGAGCGCGTGGCCTGACCCAGATTCCGTTGGCACAACCCAACCTCGGCTACAACTGCCAGGGGAGTGAACAAGCAGTGTCGCGATGGCCAGGAAGGTTTATTCGCAGGAGTTCAAGAAGGCCGCGATCAAGCAGATCATCGCCCGGCGGCACACTGCCAAGTCTGTGGCCCAGCGCTTCGGCGTCGGGTACGACACGCTGCGAAAGTGTGTCGACGCCGCCCAGTTCAACGCCGATCGCTCGCTCATCCCCGCAGATCTCTCGCTCGAGCAGCGTGTCGGCGAGCTCGAAAAGGAGAACGCACGCCTGCACATGGAGCACGATACTCTAAAAAAATCGACGGCCTACTTCGCGAAAGAGCGCCTGTAAAGTTCGCCTTCATCCACAACAATCGCTCCCGCTTGAACGTCGATGCCATGTTCTTCACCTTCGCCATGAGAGAAGAGGCCCACGCCGTGTTCGAGTATATCGAGATGTTCTACAACCGCACGCGTCTGCACGCCGCCCTGAACTACCTCAGCCCCGAACAGTTCGAGGCTCGACAGATCGGTCGGTCGATTTAGGTCAATGGAATCTGGGTTAGGTCAATCGAGGACGCGAAGAAGTCGCACACCAAGGAAAAGAAAAGAGCGACTCCGCGTGTGCGGAGTCGCTCTGGATCACATCAGATGTTGCCACTCAAATGAAATGGCGTTGTAAAGTTAGCACCCGGACGCGAACGCCTCGCTGAAGGCGTCGAAGTCATCGCCGGTGACAAACCCATCGTTGTTGAAGTCCGCCGGGTCGTTGCCGGAGTAAAACTCCAGCACGAAGGCGTCGAAGTCGTCAGCGGTCACGAACCCGTTGCCGTCGAAGTCGGAGCGGCAAGCGCAGCCGACCGAGGCCCAGCGGTACGATGGGACGATGCTGTACTTGATGAACTCCCCACCGACGTGAAGCCTGCCGCCGAACGACGCGAGCGCGTAAACTCTGCCGTTGGCGTCGACACCCCCGTCAACCGAATCCCAGTGCGCCCCGCTCCAACGGGCGAGGCTTTGCATGGGGATGCCCGAGGCGCTGTGGCTGAATGTTCCGCCCGCGTACAGGTCGCCGTCGTGGATTGCAAGGGCGTAGACCAGCCCGTTGAAGCCGTTGGACATGGAAGTCCACTGAGTTCCGTCCCACTGGGCGATATAGTTGAGCGTCTCAGTTCCGGATTTCGTGAAACTGCCGCCAACGACGAGTTTGCCGTTGTAGACAATCATCGCGTCCGGCACCGCGTTCAGTCCGGCGGCCAGGGGACGGAAGACACTCCCATCCCAAGCGGCGATGTACGAAGCGGTCACGCCGCCAGCGCTAGTGAACTTCCCGCCGATGATGAGTTGCTTATTGTACACGTTGAGGCAGGTGCCCGTCGGGAGTGTCGCGTGAACGAGCCCGCCGTTAGTCACGGCCTGCCATTGCGTGCCGCTCCAGCGTGCCATGCGTCGGACGGGCGTTGTCCCTGAGTTGGTAAACTGTCCGGTCGCGTAGATGTCGCCTTGGTAGGTCTGGATCGCGTTGACCATTCCGTCAAAGCCAGACCCCATCGATGACCAGATCCCGAGTTGGCTTCGGCGCGCGATATTGCTCACGGTGCGGCTGCCCTCCGGCGGCCCGCCCGCGATCGTGAACGACCCGCCCACGACCAGGTCGCGGATGAAGGGCCGATCTGGATCGACGTATTGGTGCAGCGCTCGGACGGTGCCGTTGGTACCCCCGAACGAGCGAAGACTCGAATCTGTTTTCAGTTCGACCAGACGTGCCATGTCGTTGTTGCTCGCGTTATCGAAAAGGCTCTGGTCGAAATCGCCCCCAGCCGCAAGCGAAGCGCCGTGCGAGGAGAAGGCTCGGACGGCGCCGCTGATCCGAGGTCCGAGCGGCCACCACCGACCACGGTAGAAATGCCCGATGCCGTTAAGGGTCAGGCTGTTGCCGATGACAGTGAACTTCCCGCCTACTACAAGCTCGTTATCGTACGAGGTCATGGCGGAAACAAACGCGCCGGGCTGTGCTTGCCCGATAGAGTTCCAGGTGAGCCCGCTCCAGCGGAAGACTTGGTGAGTGCCGTCGCTGCCGCTGGCGTAGATTTCGCTCCGATGCTCGTGGAGCTGGAAGCACCCGAAGTTCGGAATGCCGCCGCCCATCGACGACCACGCCGAGCCGTTGAACCGCGCGACCGCGTTTGAAGAGATTGTGCCTCCCTTCGTGAAACCCCCGCCGACGATGAGCTCGATATCTCCTCTGGGCCAGAGATCGAACACAATACCGTCGGTGCCGCCAGCCACGCTGTGGCTCCATCCGTCAACGGTGTTCCACCGGGCGATGTGCGGACGTTTAAGGTTGCCAGCCAGGGTGAATTGCCCACCGACGTATAGATCGCCCTGAAACGACGCCAAGGCCTGCACACCATTGTTCACCCCTCCACCCAGAGGCTGCCACGAGGTTCCGTTAAACGAAGCAACACGCGCGATCGCGGTCGCCCCGGAGTTCAGGAAGAGTCCCCCGGCGTACAGCTTGGAGGCGTGAACGGCGAGGACGTTCACCTGACTGTCGAAGCCGCTTCCCACCGCCTTCCAACTCACGGTGGTCGGGTTCCATCGCGCGATATAATTCACCATTGTCGTGCCGGACTTTGTGAATCCACCGCCAGCATAGAGATCGCCGTTGAATACGACCAAGTCCTGCACGCCCCCGTTGAACCCGGCACCCATCGCGTGCCACCGCGACCCGTCAAATCTCGCGATACCACCGGCCGGGGCATCGTTGGCCGTGGTAAAGACACCGCCGGCAATTAGTTGAGAGAGTTCCGGGCCGTTGACCCCATCTGGATCCCAAGTCGTGGTTGCCAGAACCTGTTCGTTGAATCCCGGCGGCACATAGGGCGGCGTAGGCCCCGGTATCCAGGTCGGGGTGCATTGGGCAGAGGCCGTTGCCAAGAAACCGACGAGAGGCCAGAGCGGAACCAACTTCTTTGCGATTTTCACGATTCGATCTCCGTAAATGGTCGGGATTCCGGGCTGCAACCGGTGATCTCCCGCTTCCATGGCGTGAGGACAGCCGGGCTCGTGACACGCTTTTATGTAAGATCTGACAGAGTTGCTCTGAGCGACTTGGGCGTTCGAAGATGAGCCCTGAATTGCCTATCCTTGCGAAGACTGCTTGCCGTGGAGGAGTCTTTGATGTCGCCCGAATCCATCCCCTCCAACAAAGACGGGCCCGACGAAGAGTCTTCAGCGAACACTCCGGTGCCATTGACGGAGGCTGTGTACCAACAACTCCGGGCGATTGCGGAACGGAAGATCGCCTTCGAACCGGCGGGTCATACGTTGCAGGCGACGGCCTTGGTGCATGAAGCGTACTTGCGGCTCGGCAAGAGCAACAACCTCCCATCCCACTTGGACCCGGCGTTCCTGTGGGCCGCAGCGGAGGCGATGCGCCGCATCCTCATCGAGCACGCTCGCGCCAAGAAAGCGGTGAAACGCGGTGGCGGTTCAGGCAAGGTCAGCCTTCCCATGGATGTTGAAGGGGTCGCGGACCTGGCCCAAGTCGCTGATCCTGAGCATATTGAGTCACTCGATCGGGCAATCTCTCGCTTAGAAAGTCACGACAAGCGCGCGGGCGAGGTCGTGCGGCTTCGGTTCTTCGCGGGGCTTAGCCTGGAACAGGCCGCCGTCGCTATCGGGCTTTCCACACGAACGGCCATCCGGGACTGGAACTATGCCCGAACATGGCTCATGCGAGAGATCCAAAGGTCGGCCGACGCGCCGAAGGAACCGACGAAATGACCGATTTGCCGAGCGCCAAAGACGTGTTCACCGATGCCATCGAACTCTCGCCCGACCAGCAGCGCGGGTATGTGGAACGTGCCTGCCGCGGCAACAACGCGCTACTCGCGGAAGTCTTTGACCTGCTCGCCACGCACAAACACCTGGGCACATTTCTGGACGCACCGACATTCGAGGCCGCGAGAACATCCGACATCCCCGCCTCAGAGAATGTAATCACCACGATCGGCCCTTACAAAGTGCTGCAAGCCATCGGCGAGGGCGGATTCGGCACGGTCTACCTCGCCGATCAGGTCGAGCCGGTACGACGCCGTGTCGCGCTCAAGGTCGTCAAGCCCGGCATGAACAGCAAGCTAATCCTCGCGCGGTTCGACCAGGAACGACAGGCGCTGGCGGCGATGGATCATCCGAACATCGCGAAGGTATTTGACGGGGGCACGACCCCGAGCGGGCTGCCCTACTTCGTGATGGAGTATGTCAAAGGCGAACCGATCACCAGATATTGCAACGAGCACAAGCTCTCGATCTCCGACCGTGTTCGTGTGTTCGCGCAGGCGTGCCGCGCAGTGCAGCACGCTCACATGAAGGGGATCATCCATCGAGACATCAAGCCCAGCAACGTGCTCGCGTTCACCCTTGATAACAAACCGACGGTCAAGGTAATCGATTTCGGAATCGCGAAGGTAAGCGATCGTCGCCTGACCGACATGACGCTCTTCACCGAGCACCGTTCGCTCATCGGCACGCTGGAGTACATGAGCCCCGAGCAGGCCGACGGCTTGATCGACATCGATACCCGCACAGACGTGTACTCGCTCGGCGTTCTTCTGTACGAGCTTCTGACCGGGAGCACACCGCTCGATCGTGCTGCGATGTCCAACGCTTCGCTGGCTGAGATCCAGCGTGTTCTCCGGGAGGTTGATCCTTCCGCGCCGAGCGATCGCCTCAAACAGTCTCCAAGGATTCGACACTCGATCGGAACCGCTCGAGATTCCGACGCTACTCGGCTCGCGAGCAATATCCGCGGCGAACTCGATTGGATCGTGATGCGAGCCATCGAGAAGGACCGCACCCGACGCTATGAGACCCCCTTGGCCTTGGCACAGGACGTGGAGAGATACCTCGACGGCGAGCCGGTGCAGGCCGCCCCGCCCAGTAACGTCTACCGCGCGCACAAGTTCATTCGCCGGAACCGCGTGCCGGTCGCCGCCACGGCCGCGATCTCGCTGACGCTCCTTGTCGGCGCGATCGGTACGACGTGGGGCTTCATCGCCGCGTCCCGAAGAGCGGACTCCGAGCGCGCTGCGAAGGAAAAGGCGCAGGCCTCCGAGCGGCTTGCGGAAGAGCGCGAGCAACAGACGTTTCAGGTCGCCAATTTCCAGCAGATGATCCTGAACCAGATCAACCCGTCCAAGGCCGGCCGGGAGATGATCGAGGACGTCGCCAAGCGTTTCGAGGGTGCGCTCGCGGGAGACAACGGAACGCCGGCCAGTCGAGCGACAGAGGTTGCTTCGATGCGCGCCAACTTGGCGCGCATCAACGCGACAGACGCGGCTCAGGCATTCATCGATCGTGCCATTCTCTCTCCGGCCGTCAGCATCATCGACCAAGAGTTTGCAACGCAAGAGCAGGTGGGTGCCTCTCTGCGCCAGTCGTTGGCGGATATCTATGTGCGGGTCGGGCTTCATAAGCCCGCCGAGCCTCTCCAGGCCGCCGCGCTGGAGGCCCGACTGCGCCTCCTCGGCCCGGAGAATCCGAAAACGCTGCACTCCTTGAACTCTCGCGTGTCACTGCTCCGCGGGCAAGGCAGAAACGCAGAAGCCCAGCCGTTGCTTGAGCAGATCGTGCTCACGCGCCGGCGTCTGCTAGGGAACGACGACGAGCAGACAATCCGGTCGATCCACGAACTCGGGCTGGTCTATCAAAGCCAGCACAAGATGGTCGAGGCCGTGGAGTGCGGGCGCGAGGCCGCCGAACGGGCCACGCGTGTCTTCGGGCAAGACGACCCGGCCACGCTCGCGGTCGTGAACTCGCTCGCCGGTCATCTGCGGATTCAAGAGAAGTTCGTTGAAGCCGAACCGCTGTCGGTCGACACGCTCGCACGCCGACGACGCGTCATGGGCCCCGAAAGCCCGGACACCGCCAATTCCATCCGCGAACTCGGTTTGATCTACATGAGAATGCAACGCTGGGATGATGGCGAACCGCTGCTCCGCGAGGCTCTCGCCTCTCGCCGCACGCTCTTGGGTGAAAACCATCCCAGCACCCTCGATTGCAAGCAGATTCTCGCCCTGCTCCTCTACGCCCGCGGGAAGCTGGATGAGGCCGAGAGTTTGCTGCGTGAGGCGTGGAGCAAAATCGCCCCATCGCTGGGCCCGGATCACGGCCTGACCATCAACTGCGGGGCAAGCCTCGCAGTGGTGCTCGGCGAACTTGGAAAACTCGAAGAGGCCGAGCCGCTGGCGCGCGAAGCGATGAACACCGCCGTTCGCGTGTTCCAACCAGATCACCCAGAGACAGTTCGTCTCACGCGACTTTACGCGATCACGCTTGGCTACCTCGGGAGAACCGGGGAGAGCGTGAAGTTGCTCCGACAGGCCCACGAGGCCGCGACCAGAATGTTCGGCCCTGACGACACGACAACCATCCTCGTGACAATGTCGCTCGGAACTCAGCTCAGGGAACTCAACAAGCTCGACGAGGCCGAGCCGCTCCTCCGTGACGCCGCAACGCGTTCGGCGGCAAGGCTCGGAGAATCGAATCAGATCTCGATCGGGAGTGCCAGAGAACTCGCTGTGCTCCTTTCGGCCCGCGGTGGTCAGGGCGAGGCCGAAGAGAAGCTCCGAGCGATTCTCGCAACCTCGCGCCGCGTTCAGGGCGACGAACACTCAGAGACGCTCGCCACCGTCGCGCGTCTCGTTGACGTGCTGCTCGCCAGCGGTTCGCATGAGGATGCCGAAGCTCTCGCGCTCCCGGCGGCGACGATCGCCGCTGTAAAGTTCCAACCCGGACAAAAAATCCGCGAACGGCTCATCACCTCACTTGCGCACGCCTTGGACGCCCGAGACAAGGCGGAGCCCGGCCGTGGCTTCGATCAACGCGCCGCGGAATGGCGGTCAAAGCTCAGACCTGTTCTTCAATGAAGGACCTCAGGATCGCATCGTGCCTCACGGCTGAGCTAGCTGGATTTCATTTCGACGCGCCGGTTCCGCACCTGTTCGTATTGGCCTCGCGCGCTAAGAACAAGCGGAAGAACTGCACGCCGCTCCCGGCCCATCTCGTCGCGGAGTTGCGAGCTTACTTCGCCAAGAAGATTCGCGAAACGAAAGGCATTGCCCGTGCCCAAGCCTGCGGCGTACATGCTCCGGCTCGACATGAAGGCCGCCCGCGCCGACGAGCAAGCCGTTGCTGATCGTTAACCTCGCCAGGCGTTTAACGCACTCTATCCGCTTGCTGGATGAGTCCACGCCGACCCGTAGTGCGCTCCAAGCCAAATCTTGGCCCCGTCTAAGTGAGAGTTTTCGAGCCTTGCACTCCGACCAAGATTCGAGTGGAGATCCGTACCCCGCCTTACTCTGCCGCTGAGTAAACGAGGATTCACGAACAGCGGTTGAACTGAGAAGCCGTTCGCCGTCGGAACTGACGAGCGCCCGATCATCGAGCGACAGCGATCTCTACAACGGACGCGATTCAGGGTCACAAAACCAGTCACGGCTTGTCAAGTTAATATTTTTCGATAACCCTCTAGTGCCGAGTCTAATGCTGGCGTCCAGCCACCCGCGCGTATTGCAACGAGGCCGGAGCCCGGCGGGATGCTGGCGGCGTGGTAGGTTCGGGAGCGGGAAGCTTCCGCTGACGTGGGCTCGAGGCGAGATGCCGAGGCTCGGGGCAACGAGCGTTCAACTTCACAACTTGTCTGGCCGGTGTCCTAGCGATCGTGCCGCGGCGTTCTGTTGCCGCTAACACGCTTGGAGTGTGACGCGTGGTGACGCCTGCTCATTTGCAGACGTCCCGCGACGAAACGCCCATCCCACGCCCAAGCCGCTGGAGGTCTTCGAGATCCCTATGCGGCAGCAAACCAAGGCGGGTGATATCTATTACGAGCCGTTCGCTGGCAGCGGCACGCAGCTGACCGCGGCCGAGCAACTGGGACGTCGGTGCTTCGCGCTCGAGATCAGCCCGCACTACTGCGATGTGATCGTGCGGCGGTGGATCCACCTGGTGGACGCGGCGCACGCGGGCCGCACGCTGGTGCAGCGACACACAGGCTCGGCAACCAGCCGGCCTGCGGCGGCGCGGAAGGCGGTGTCGGCATGAAAGGCACGCCATCACCTGATCCGACTGCCCGGTCGAGACCTCTCTCTCGATCATCGCGCACGCAACCTCAACCACACTCGTCGGAGTCTCCGGCGTCGAATGAACCGCCGCCAGAGACCTCTGTTCGCGAGCTGGAGCACGCGGGCAGCGCAAGCGCGGACGTCCTAGGCCCATCTCTCGAACTGCTGGCCAAGGTCCGATCCGGCGCTCACGCCGGGCCCATGCTTGCGCCCGGCGACCGTCAAGCGCTGGTGTCACTCTTGGCCTCGGACGGTCTCTCCAAGCCCAAGATCGCCCAGATCCTGCACGTGGCCGACCGCACCATCGAGCGCGAATGCCGCGCGATCCGCACGGCCTTGTCCGTGCCCAAAGATCTCAACCTGGTCGAGCAGATGGTCGGTCGCCTGATGGCTGAGGCCGAACTCACGGTCCAGCGGATCCGCCGCACGGCCCGCGAGCGCGAGGTCGACTCGGCCGTCAAGATCGACGCCGAGCACCGCTGCTTCCAGATCGTTCGAGATCTCGTGCAATCGCTCCAGAAGCTTGGCTACCTGCCCACGGCGACGCAGATGGTCGAGGCCGACCTGACGCACCACGTCGGCGAACTGCCGAGCCTGACCAACCTAAAGGCCGAGATCAAACGGCTCAGGCTTGTGGAGGGTGGCGATTCGAGCGGCTCAGCCCTGATGGAAGTCGAGCAGATCAAGGCGGATCTTCAATGCCTCTTGCCCTGCCTTAACCAAGTTCCACGCCGCCAAAATCTCGCTACGAAGATTTTTCGTCGAGTTCGACAACCCTGACGGTCTCCGAGCGCCTCGTACGGGTACGAACCTTCGATACACTTCGAATTCCCGAGGAAAAACCGCCAAAAACAGAAAGCGGGAGACCCTAAAAAAGAGAGTCTCCCGCTCAAGCGGAGAGGGGGAGATTCGAACTCCCGATACGGTTACCCGTATACAGCATTTCCAGTGCTGCTCCTTCAGCCTCTCGGACACCTCTCCGTGCGAAGGGAGGGGAGTTTAGACGCTCGGGCGTTCGGTTTCTGGGTTCGTCGGCGATGTTGTGGTGAGCGATCAAAGCGCCGACGTCGGGAGGGGGGGCGTGGACTGTCGGCCGGTCTCGATCAGGAGAGCACTGGACGGGGCCGTCGGCGCGGTGTTCAGGACGGACTGCGGCAGCGGGGCTTGCCCATGGGTCAAGCGTCCAAAGATCATCTGGCCCCACGAGCGGTCGATGGCGCGCGGCGCCAGGCTGAATGCGGCCAGTGCGCCGACGAGCACGTCCGTTGGGTAGTGTGCGCCAAGCCATACTCGGGCCAGACCCACGATCGACGCCAGAGTCACCGCGAGCGGTTTGAGCCGTGGGTACATCCGACTCAGAAAAATGGCCATCACTACGGCGTAGGCCGTGTGGCTTGATGGCATCGACCAGAGGTCTGACGAAATGTTGCCCCAGAATTCCCACGCGTGACGGACTCCGGCCTTGTCGCTGACGGGGTACTCGCCGAACGGTCCCGGGAAATGGAACGGGTCGTTGAACCAGGGGCGCGGCCTGGGGCGGCCGATGAGCATCTTCAGGGTCAGAACGAGCAGCCCCGTGCTCGCCGCGGCCGCTGCGAGGTCCAGCAATCGACGGCGACGCGTCGGATCGAGCAGAAAAATCGTCGTCGCGATCACAACAAGCGAAGCTCCCTGGCCAAATTGTTGGATCGCTTCGAGTTCTCGTTTGAAATCGCCGCCGGGTTTCCATCTGGATGAGACGCGTACGGCTGGGGCGTCGGGCACCGGGATGGCGAGCGTCTGCCTAGTGATCTCGACCCGATCCATAACGAGCGAGGCGATGGGGCCATCGAGCGGAAGCATGGCCGGGACAGCGACGATTGCGATGAGCGTGGGGATCGTCCACCAACGCCGTGAAGCATCGCCCAACCACCGGAACCACGGGCCAAAGACCAGCCAGACGAAACCGATCACCGTGTGACCCCAGCGCATCGGCCAGGCCAGGCTGCGGTTATAGTCGCGGGAGATGTCAAAGTCGGATGGCGACATACAGGCGAAGGACTCGAACGCGGGCTCGGGCGGGCTCGGCGTGCCGTGCCGTGGGCGGGCGGTGGCGCGCGGGGCGTGGGGCGGGCTGGGGCTCGTGATTCTCTGCCTGTCAGTGTATCTGCCCGGGCTGTGGTCTCTTCCCGCGATCGACCGGGACGAATCGCGGTTCGCGCAGGCGAGCCGGCAGATGTTCCAGTCGAAGGACTTTGTGGTTCCCAAGGTACAGGATCGTCCCAGGCTGAACAAGCCGCCGCTGATCTACTGGGCTCAGTGCGGGGCGTTGTGGGTGCTGGGCGATGACGGGCGGGCGCACGGGGGGATCTGGGTGTATCGCTTGCCCTCAGTGCTCGCGGCCGTCGCGACGGTGCTGCTCACATGGCGGCTGGGCCTGCGGATGTTCGACCCGCGTGCCGCGTTGCTCGGGGCTGCTTTGCTGGCGGTGTGCCCGATGGTGGTCTGGGACGCGCACCAGGCGCGGGCGGACCAGCTGCTGCTGACAACCGTGGTGCTAACACAACTGGCACTCTGGCGCGTATGGCGCGATCCCGGGGGATGGACCTGGCCGATCGTGTTCTGGATTGGCATCGGGCTCGGGATCATGACCAAGGGGCCAATCACCCCGCTGATCGCGTTGTTGACGAGCATGGTCGTGTCGGTGCTGGGCGGTGGATGGGCTTGGACTCTGAGACTGCGGCCGATGGTGGGGGCGGTGATCGTTGCGGCGATGGTCGGGCCTTGGGTGTACGCCGTGGGCGGACGTGTCGGCTGGTCCGCGTACGTGTCGATCGTGAGCGATGAGGTGCTGGGGCGGAGCGCGGTGGCGAAGGAGGGGCACTGGGGGCCGCCGGGGTATCACTTGGTGGCGACGTTCGTGCTGTTCTGGCCGGGTGTTTTACTTACGGTCGGCGGTTTGGTGCGGGCGTGGCGCAGGGGCGTCGGGCGATTGCGGCGCGGGGCTGATGCCTCGCCGTTCGCTCGTCGCCGCTCGGAGTTGTTCTGTCTCGGGTGGATCATCCCCGCGTGGACCGTGTTCGAACTGGTGGGCACCAAGCTGCCGCACTACACGATGCCGCTGTACCCGGCGCTCGCGTTGCTCTCGGCCCGGGCAGTGCTGGCGGCGACGGCGCGAGGCGGATGGGAAAGGTTCGGGATGGGAACTCTGCTCGCCAAGCTGGGCATCGCGGCCTGGCTTGGCGTTGGGGTCGTGCTGGCCGCGGCTCCGCTGGTGGTCGTGCTCGTCTCACGAGACGCGTCGTACCTCGCGTGGAAGCACGACGCGCTGATCGTGGCGCTGTGGTCGTTGCCTGCGTGCGGGGCGATCTGCGTTGCGGCACGGGCGATCGACCAACGGAACGTTCTGAAAGCGCAACTCGCTTCGCTGGTCACTGCGGCATGGAGCATCGGCGTCATGGTGCAGATCGCCATGCCAGCAACCCCTCTGCCGTGGGTGAGCGAGCGGGTGATGGCCGCAATTGCCCAGATCGATCCGCAGGGGACCAGGCCGATCGCAAGCGTCAAGTTCCACGAGGACAGCCTGGTCTTCGCGACGCGTGGCCAGCTTGCAAAGATCAACGCGGAGGGAGTGCGCGAGTGGATCACCGCCAACCCCACCGGCCTCGTGATCCTGCCCGAAGAAATGCTGCAGGATTCTGAAGACTTACTCGCGATCGCCGCAGATTCCGGCGAAGGCTGGCCTGCGATTGTCGGGTACAACTATTCCGTCGGCAAACGCGTACGGCTGGTTCTTACCGAAGGTCGCGGGGTTGGTGGCGCAGAGGTTTCGACCGAGGGTCAACGCGATGAATGAGCCTCACGAAGAGATCCTCCGCGGCCTGCTCGTCATCGACAAAGAGCCCGGGTTCACGTCGATGGACGTGTGCGCGATCGTGCGCCGGAAACTTCGCCGCGGCGGCGCGCCCAAGCGCGTGAAGGTCGGGCACGGCGGAACCCTCGACCCGCTAGCGACAGGCGTGCTCGTCGTGCTGGTTGGCAAGGCGACGCCGCTGTGCAACGTGATCATGGTCGGGCGGAAGGAGTACGTCGCCAAGGTCGATCTCGCGCGCATTTCGACGAGCGATGACCTCGGCGGAGTGGTCACAGACGTAGCGGTGAGAGCGCCGCTCACGCGTGAAGTCGTCGAGCACGCGTTGACAGCGTTCGTGGGCAAGATCCAGCAGAGGCCGCCAGACTTCTCCGCGATGCACGTCGGCGGCGTGCGAGCTTACCAACTCGCGCGGCGCGGCGAGACCCCGATGCTTAGCGACCGCGAGGTTCACGTTCACGAGATCGAAACGATTGCGTACGAATGGCCGACGCTGACAATTCGGGTGCTCAGTGGCAAGGGCGTGTACATCCGGAGCATCGCGCGCGACCTTGGGAGGGCGCTGGGCGTAGGCGGGTTGCTCAGCTCGCTGCGGCGCACGCGAGTGGGGGAGTTCACGATTGAGCGAGCCTTGACGCTCGGGGCGCTTCCCGACCAGCTGGATCAGAAGGATTTGATACTGGTGCCCGAATCGCTCACGGTCGCTGCCCAGAAAAATTTATCTCCCGGTGAGCCGCAGCCGAACGAGTAAGGATTCGGCCTGCGACTTCGTCTCCGCACGAACGTTCAGGCTCGTACCAGAGCGCCAGAACACGAAGCCTTCGGGCACGGATTCCAGGCGGGACGACGAGGCAAGCCCTACAAGAATCGCGGGAAGGTCGGTGCCGCGGCACGGCAGCTCTCGGCGTGATTCCTCGGTGCCGGGTTCTAAAAACGCCTCGATCAGCGTGAGCGACACGACCCCGATCTCCGCCAGCGCCCCAGCAAGGTTGATCGCTTGTTCGCCGAGCGTGGCCCCGGGCATCACGAACGAAGTAACATCGTCGGCGTTCACGGTCGAATCTCTTCGCGTGAGCGTGCCGATGATGTTGATGAAGGAGCGTTGGAGCTCGACATCGGCGTGCTGGCCGCCAGCGTGCCGGGAATCAGCGCGGGCGTCCAGATTTCGGCCGGGTCTTGGCCGTCGTTCAGGCGGCGAAGCAAGATGTAAAGAACCGTGGACCCGCTGTAGTAGAAGCTGAGCATGAATGCGGTGACGAGCGCGGTGGGGATGGCGACCCAGAATGAGATGATGCTCGCGCCGGTGCTCCATGTGCCCGTGAGCTCGCCAGCGTTCTTGACCATCGCGGCCGCCTCGGTGCTCGCCATACCGGTCGCGCCGAAGGCCGTGATGTTCAGCGACAGTCCCACGATCACCCCGAGCACGCTCGCGACGGCCCACAACTGGACGAGCAGGATGGCCGCGTACGTCACGAGCCGCAGCGGGCTGGCGATTACATACGCGTAGGCTCGCTGCATAGCGTCGATCGCGTCGGTGTTCTCGCAGACCACGGCCGGGGTGAGAAGGCACTGCCCGAAGGCGTACCCGACCAAGATCAGCGCCGCCGCGAAACCGCCCGCGAGAAAAAGCGGGTACAACGCCGCGCCCAACAGATTGATCCCCTTCCAGTTCAACAGAACCCACCCGCCGATGCTTAGCGCCGCGAGCAGTAACCCGACGATCACGAGCGGCGCCAGCGCCGCCCCGACCAGCGAGTTCCGACGCCGCAGCGCCATGCCGAGCGCCTCGGTCCACGAAAGCATGAAGCACTGCGAGAACTCGCACGCGACCATGCGGCTGATGGCACCGCCGCCAATAGCGAAGACCGGCAGCGTGACGAGCGTCAGACCGATGGCCCACGCAGGGTGCTGGGTCACGAGTTCCGCCGGAATCCGGAAGAGAAACTGAGTGACGGCGGAGAGAGCACCGACCAGAAGCCCCTCCGCAAAGGCGACACGCAGAGTGTCGGTCGCGGAACGAAAGATGCTCGCGGCGTCGTTCAGGAACCGGTCGCCGCCGAACTTCGGCCAGAGCGCCGGGGCACGCCAGATCAGCGCGACAATCAGGAGCGTGAAAAAGGCCAAGAGAACCCGCGCGGGACGGAGCGCCATCGGCGCGGCCCGCAGGAGCTTGGTCCAGAGCAGGTCGTCGGTGAGGTCTGCCAGCCGCAGCGGGCGCGTGAGGTGCTCACGCCGCCACAGGCCGGGCGGCGGGGAGGACATTGACCCCGACAGCGACCCCGATAAGCCTGCGGCGGGCGAAGATTTCGATTCTGACGAGTGGTCCATGAGTGTCTTCCGTGATGAGCGAGGGCCGCCTGAAGGTCGCCCTCGGGTTCGTCGCTCGGCCTGCGCAAACGCTCAGGACTGCGATCGGGCCGCAGTCAAGCTCGTGCTTGAGTCAGGCCGCCAAGCCCGCCCCGGCTCAGGTACGACCTTGCCACAGCGTATCACACCGCTCGGAACAGCCCCGAGTCCTCCGACCGGATTGGCACCGGGCATCCGTGGGTACGCGAAATGAATGTGAGAGGCTGGGTTGCTCTGGCGGGGCGGGGATCCGATGATCTACGGATGAAAGACGATACGAGAATAGTGAGCGAGGTCCTCGAGATCGCGGCGGACACCACGTCGCCGCGCGAGCACGGCTCGATCATTGATTGGAAACCGCTCCTCTATTGGGGCTGTGCGTTGTTCGCGCTCTTCGTGCTCGGGCCGATCGCTGGCTCGCTGATGGGCGGTTTGCACGGGCTGGACGGTCGGTCTGCGGTCACGCCTCTCACGTCGTCCTCGATGGCGATGGGGATGCTCAAGGCGGTGGCGGTGCTCGCGATCGCGGCGGCGGCCGGGCTCCTGGGTTCACGGCTCTTTCACGCACGCGACGGACTGACGTTCGCGGGGTTGGTCGTCGCCTGGGCCGCGTACCGCACCGGCGCTCCCGACGAACTTATCAGGCACACGCAAGCTCCTTCACTTCTCTGGCGGCTCTCCGCCGAGGGATTGATCCTCGGCCTGCTCGGCGTCGTGCTGTGCGTGTTCGTCGTCTCGGCTCACCGGCATCAGGGCAGCGAGGCCCAGAGCAACCGAGGCCGGGCCGAGCGCGACGGAGAATCGATGAGCGCCATGCTGACGTCCATCGGGGCAGCGGCCGGTGCTGGCGCGATCGTCGGCGGGGTGGTGGCCTGGCTGATCGCGGTGGAAACTTTGAAGTTGCAGACCATCGCGGCGACGGCCTGCGCGGGGATCGCGGCCGGCTCGGCGGCTCAGCTGGTGATCTCGGCCATGCCCGGCGCCGCGGCCAGCTATCGGCGGACCTTGGTCGCGGGGGCGTGCTCGATGGCGATTCTGGCGACGGTCGGGCCGGTGTCGGCGCTCGCAGCCAACGGCTCGACAGGAGTTCTGCGAGCGGTCTACACCGGTAATTATTTCGGGCTGGCCGCGCCGCTCGCGCTCGACTGGGTAGCCGGAGCCCTGCTCGGACTGCCCCTAGGATTATCGTGGTCGGGCTCGATGATCGAAAAACGGCAGGCGTAACCGATCGGTCTAGCCCGAATCTAAAAGAAGGTGAGGGCCGAACCCTGCGCCGGGGGTGCTTCGACCTTTCGACGCCCCAACGACCCACACGCCCCAGTCCCACCCACATCGCTTCAGAAGCGAATCGCGTATCACTTTGAACCAGAGGGCTCTCATGCCAACCAAGCCAGTTTCCCGCTCCAGCAAGTCTCCGACGATCAAGCCCGAGAAGCTCTTGACCAGCAACGGACACGCCAAAACGGCGCCCAGCCGGAGCCCCAAGCTAGCCGCGCCCGGCACTCTCGCGAGAATGCCCGACGTCCAGGGCAGCGCCGACCAGCGGAACATCGCCATTGATCGCGTCGGCGTGAAGGACATCACCTATCCCATCCGCCTCCGCACGCCCGACGGCGGCGAGCAATCCACCGTCGCCTCCGTCAACATGTACGTCGCCTTGCCCCATCACCAGAAGGGCACGCACATGAGCCGGTTCCTAGAGGTCCTCAACGAGCAATCCAGCGCTCCCATCCGGCCCGACCGCATCGGCGAGCTCACTCGCGCGATCTGCACGCGGCTCAACGCCGACGAGGCCCACTTCGAGGCCTCGTTCACGTACTTCATCCAGAAGCTCGCGCCCGTGACCAAACAACCCGGGCTCATGGACTACCGAGTCACCTTCGAATGCTCCGCCAACGGGGACACCGACTTCATCATGGGCGTCTCGGCCCCGGCGACCAGCCTCTGCCCCTGCTCCAAGGAGATCAGCGCCTACGGCGCGCACAACCAACGCTGCCGCATCGAGGCCAAAGTTCGCTTTAAGGGCATGCTATGGATCGAGGAATTGGTGACCATCCTCGAATCCACGGCCTCGAACCCTGTCTTCGCCGTGCTCAAGCGCCCTGACGAAAAATATGTCACCGAGCGAGCCTACGACAACCCCAAGTTTGTCGAGGACATCGTCCGCGATCTGGCGTTGTCTCTGAACAAAGAGGACCGGATCACGTGGTACTCGATCAACTCAGAGAACTTCGAGTCGATCCACAACCACAACGCTTACGCGCAAATTACCCGCGATAAGCGGTGAACCGTCAAGGCCTCGGCGACCCCAGCCGCACGATTAGTAGCCCATTAACGACCCAAACATTTCATCGAAAAGCAGTTGCTCGTCGCCCGCCCGCGCGACACGTTCACGAGCATGAGCACCGCCACCAAAAACCCACCCGCCGTCGTGCCACCAGTCGGCCCACGCACGTCATCGAACACCAGACGGGTCTCATGCCGACTGGTTTAAGAGCCCTTGGGTGTCATGCAACCCGCCGAAGTGACCGGCACGAGTCGCCCCCCAACCCCGGCACGAACGGTTGTTCGGGGAAGATAGTCGGGCGACTTCTGGTACCGCGCAGGGGAGGGGCTCGGGGCACCCGGCATGCCCGCTTTGAGCAGGCATGACTTGGGAAGCGTTGGGCTCGTCGATATCTGCTTCGAGCGACAGACTTGCCAGCTGCCCGTCCCTTTCAGTTTATCTCTTTGCCTTCACTGTTGCACCCGACCGCCGTGCCAATCCATTTGGCTCGGTTTGCCCCATCGAACGGTCCATCCACCGCCCCAGCACTCGCCAGGTCACAAACCCGATGACGGCCAAGCCAAGCAGGAACAGCGGGAACGACACCCACCACGGGATGCCCTGGGTCATCATGGTGAACTCGGACATGCCGCCAATCCCAGCCAGCACGCCTAGCGGAAGGAACACCACGTTGATGACGGTCAGGTTCTTCAGCAACATGTTCATATTGTTGTTGATAATGTTGCCGCGCGCATCCATGAGGCCGGAGAGGACTTGAGAGTAAATCGCGGCCTGGCGGGCGCACTGGGTGTTCTCGATCACCAGGTCGTCCAGGAGCCGGGTGTCTTCGGTAGAGAAGCCAATCCGTTCCGCCGTCGCCCGGAGCCGCGAAAGCGCCCCGCCGTTGGCTTCGATGGCGTTGACGTAATAGACGAGGCTCTCCCCCAGCGCGAACATCCGCAGCAAGTACTCGTTGCCGATCGAAGCGTTCAACTTGGCTTGCACCTCCCGGGACATCGCCTTGATGACGCGCAGGTGCTCGATGTAGTGGTGCACCACTTCCAGCAACTCTCGCAGCACGAGTTCGTGCAGGGAGCCAACCGGCCGCGTTCGCTTGCGTCCCAAGGTCGGACCTTCGTTGGCCGTCACGATCGTGAGCCGGTCCTTTTGAAGGACCATGCCGACCGACGACACTTCAAACAACCCGGCAACGCGGAAGGATGCCGGATCGGGCCGCTTCCAGAATATGAGCGTGTGGTCCCCCTCGACTTCGACGCGAGGGACTTCCTCCGGGTCTAGCGCCGAGTTCAGCGTGTGCTCGTCGATGCCGCAAGAAGCCATCAACTCGGCACGCTCCTCGGGCATCGGGGCGGTGTAGATGCGAATGGGTCCGCCAGCCGTCTCCACGACACGGCCTTCTTGAATACTGAAATCTTGGCGCATGCGTTCTCCCGTCGAGTCTAGGGTAGAGCGCGAGGTGGCACTGACTTCGCGGCAGGCTGGCACTGACTTCGTGCCACTGAGATCGGTTCCTACCGATCTCAGTATCTTCGTTGCGCGGATGTTCTGAGTCAATCGTTGCGGTTCGGCTGGTACCATGGCGCTCCGATTGCGCGAGGCTCAACCGCATGAAACCGAAGGCACACTGAAGTCGCTCGGGCGCGTTCAACGGTCCGAGGACCACCGTGGTTGCAGCGGGCGGCGTGCCCGCTGCTTTGAGGAGAAATGGCTTGGGAAGCGTGGGCTCGTCCATTCCCGCTCCCAGCAGAGGGCATGCCACCCGCCGCAACCGCGTCGCTGGCGGCCTTGCTGGTTCATTCTTGCTCCGCCGATCTCGATCCAGCCGACTTAGTATCCGCCGAGCGGTCGTTCTCTGCCCACACCTCACGCACCTCGGGCGCTCGGCAAGGATGCCATGTTTTTCGACAAGGTCCAACAACTCTTTCCGAGCATGTTCCACCGGCGGCTGCTGCTGCTGGCGGCGATGATCCTGCTGTCCATGGCGCTGCTGGTGCTCAAGATCGGGCACCTCACGGTGGTGAAAGGGTCGGAGCTCAAAGCTCAGGCCGAGGCCAGGCTGGTGCGGCATCAATGGACGCCCACCGTCCGCGGGGAGATCCTCGACCGCAAGGGGCGCGTGCTGGCTCGTGATCGCGCCAGCTACGACGTCGCCCTTTCGTACCCCATGCTCGCAGGTGAATGGGCCAAGGACCGTGCTCGCGCGTTCGCGAAGTCGTTCTACCGCGAGCAATGGCACGACCTGAACAAAGATCAGCGGCAGGAGCACGTTGAGCGCGCGCTGCCGGTCTACATCGAGCACGTCGAGAACACGCTCGATGAACTAGCCCGGCTCGGCGGCCTTACGCGAGCAGACCTGGACGCGGCCTGCACGAAGATCCGCGACGAGGTCGAACGTATGCAGGCCCAGATCGTGCGCAAGAACCGCGACGACGAACTCAAGGCGGCGGGCGAACGCGGCGAGCTGGTAACGCCGGAACTCACCAGCGCGATCGAGAAACGAGTCAACCAGCCGATCCGCGAGATGAAGATCCCGCACCGCGTGCTCTACCGCCTCTCTGATCAGAGCGCCCTGAATCTCCGGCTCGAACTCGACGACCAGACCGAACTGACGCCGCTGCCGGGCGAGACAGGGCCGCGCGAGAAAGACCTCGTTGATCGCCTGCCCGGCGTCAGCGTGTTCGACGCGGGCGACCGCGAGTACCCCTACGAATCGCAGAGGGTCACGATCGACTTCGCGAACTTTCCGACGCCGCTGCGCCGTCGGCCTGGGACCGCGATCCGCGTGGATGGCGTCGCGTCGCACATCTTGGGATGGATGCGTGACGACGTTTTTAAAGAGAACAACGACGCACGCAAGGAGTACTTGCGACTCAACCTCGCCGCTGATAAAGAAGCCAGGCTGTCGCCAGCCCGAGACACAGAGTCGGACTCCTCCGAATCGCGAGGTATTGATCGCGGCGAATACCGCGACGGCGACCGAGTCGGCGAGTCTGGTGCCGAGGCGGGTTACGAGAACACGCTCCGCGGCCTGCGCGGGTGGAGGACCAGGCAGCTCGACACCGATTCCACGTCGGTGCTCGAAGCCAAGCCGGGCCGCGATGTTCGGCTGACGGTGGACATCGTGCTCCAAGCGAAAGTTCAGGCGATCATGGACCCGATGGTCGGGCTGGCGATTGTGCAGCCTTGGCACCGCGTCAATAACGAGCCCGCCAACCCGACCATGCCCGACGGTACACCCATCACAGGCTCGGCCGTGGTGCTCGATGTTGATACCGGCGAAATCATCGCGATGGTGTCGACGCCCGAGATGCCGCGCGCGACGATGAAGGACTCGTTGCCCCTGTGGGACCGCGACGTGGTGAATCTTCCGAAGGTCAACCGCGCGATCAACCGCGGCTACCCGCCCGGGTCCATCGTCAAGCCGCTGATCTTGTGCGGCGCAGTGGAGCGCGAGGTTTACGCGCTTAATCAACACATCGCCTGCACCGGGCACCTGTTCCCCAACGATCCGAACACGAACCGCTGCTGGATTTACAAACATTTCGGCACAACGCACAACGACCAGCTCGGGCACGACCTCGAACCGACCGAGGCCATCATGGTCTCGTGCAACATCTTCTTCTTTACGCTTGGCAAGCGGCTGGGTGTAGACGGCATCGTCGGCACCTACCGTGACTTCGGCGTGGGCAGCTCGTTCGGGCTGAACATCGGGCCCGAGTACGCTGGCGCGCTGGGCAAAGGCCGCGGCGGGCAGGGCTTGACGGCTGGCGATTCCATCCAGATGGGCATCGGCCAAGGCCCCGTGACGTGGACGCCGCTGCACGCCGCTCAGGCATATGCGACGCTCGCCCGCTATGGGTTTGTAATCTCACCGCGGATCGATCGCGACGCGCCCAAGTCCGAGCCCGTCGATCTGAGGCTTGACAGCCGGGCCGTGTCCGCCGCTCTCGAAGGCCTGCGCCGTTCGACCAACGAGAACCTCGGCACCGGTAATCATCTCACGTTCAGCGGTACGCTCGAGCCGATCTTCAACGCCCCCGGCGTCGACGTGATCGGCAAAACCGGCACCGCGGCCGCACCGCGGATCTTTGCGCCGCGACCAAAGCTCGTGAGCTCCGACCCGAGCGGCGACGGCAGCGAAAACAGTGACGACCGCCCATCAGATCACGACGGAGTGAACCCCACAGTTCAGCGCGCCGCGCCAGACCTGCTTCGCGCGGGCGACCACTCCTGGTTCGTCGTGCTCGTCGGCCCGCACGGCGACCGCCCACGCTACGCCATCTCCGTCGTGATGGACTATGCGGGCAGCGGCGGCAAGGTCTCCGGGCCGATCGTGAACCAGATCATCCACGCGCTCGTCGCCGAGGGGTACCTCTAACGTGCCCTTCGCGTCGTCCAACGTGCCAATCGGGAGGCTGCCGAGGGTTCTCGACACCCTCGGCCGCGCGTACGGCGCGTGGCTGACCATGGGCGCGTCGCTGCTGATCTCGCTGATCGGCGTGTACTGCATCCACCTTTCAGACGCGGCCCAGACTAACGCGGCGGCCGGGCTCGGGCCCACGGCAACTCGTCAGCTTGCATTCCTCGGGATCGGTGTCCTTGCCGCGCTGTTCGCGGTCGTGCCGAACTATCGCGTGCTCAGTTTTATCTCGTTCCCGCTGATGGGTCTGATGATCGGTCTCTTGATTTTCCTGCTCTTGCCCTTCGTCCCGAGCTGGTTGGTGACGCCGCGGAACGGCGCGCGAAGTTGGATCGATCTCGGGCCCGTCGATTTTCAACCGAGCGAGATCGCCAAGATCGGGTTCGTGCTGACCCTGTCGCACTACCTTAGATTTCGCCAGAATCATCGACGATTCCTAGGGCTGGTGCCGCCCGGGGTCATCGCGTTCATCCCGATCGCGCTCATCACGCTCCAGCCCGACTTTGGAACTGCCTTGCTGTTTGTGCCGGTCCTGTTCGCCATGCTCGTGGCCGCGGGTGCCAAGCTCAAGCATCTGGCCATCATTGTGCTGATCGCCGCGACCGCTTCACCAGCCGCGTACCCGCTCCTAAAACCGCACCAGAAGGCTCGCATCGTCGGGCTCATCCAGCAGTTCAAGGGCGACACCAGCGCCGACCAAGACATCAACATGCAGAGCGCTTCGGCGCAGCGTCTCATCGGCGCTGGCGGGTTCGTCGGTCAGTCCTCCGAGCGAGCGATCACTCTGATGAAGTTCAACCCGCTTCCCGAGCGTCAGAACGACATGCTCCCGGCCGTGATCATGCAACGCTTCGGGTTGCTCGGCGCGGTCGGCCTGCTGTTCTTGTACTTCGTCTGGATCGTCGGCGCGTTCATCACGGCCGGGCTCACGCGCGAGCCCTTCGGGCGGCTTCTCTGCGTCGGGTTCGCCGCCTTTGTCGCGGCGCAGGTCTTCGTCAACTTTGGCATGAACATCGGCCTGCTCCCGATCATCGGCATCACGCTCCCTTACGCCAGCGCCGGCGGATCAAGCTTGGTCGCGATGTGGCTGATGACAGGGCTGGTGCTCAATGTCGCGATCCGCAGACCGCGTAAACCGACGCGGCATTCGTTCGAGTTTGGCGAGGGCTGAACGGTTCATTTCGCCCCCTCGCTCGACGCGAATACCCTTGCTCACGATGCCCAGCCCCAAACCCTCGCCCAGGCCCGCCCGCAGCCCTTCCAGCAAGCCAACCGGCAGTCCCGCGATCAGGTCCGCGACCAGTCCTGCGACCAAGGCCGCAGCGAGGCCCTCGGGCAAATCGCCGCAGAACCGCTCGTCTCTCACTCGAGGCCGCAAACCTGAGACAGGTTCCGATGTCCGCCCACGCACCGGGCCGGGCAGCGGCAGGCGTTCCAAGCCACCGACCAACCCGCCCAAGGGCCCCTCCCCTGCCCACAGCGCCGACCGCGCCGCGGTGTGGACGCTCCCGTCGCCAATGCCCGAAGCGATTCAACCGACCGAAGAGTTTCTGGCGTTCGCCGAGTCGGCGGGGATCGTGTTCGAAGACGGCGACGTCGAGCGATTGGGGACGTATCTCGCGCTGCTCCTCGACGCCAACCAGGCGGTGAACCTGACCGCGATCAAGGAACCCAGCGAGGCCTGGACCCGGCACCTCGCCGACTCGCTCACGCTCATCCCCACGCTGGCCGACCTCGAGCCCGGCTCGAAAGTGATCGACGTCGGCAGCGGCGGCGGGCTGCCCGGCATCCCGCTCGCCATCACCATGCCCGACCTCCACTTCACGCTGCTCGAAGCAACCGGGAAAAAAGCAGATTTCCTGAAGCTCGTCGTGGCAGGTCTGAATCTCAAGAACGTCACGGTGCTCAACGATCGTGCCGAACGCGCAGCCCACGACCGCGGCGAGAAGAAGCCCGACCCGAAGAGCCCGGGTGCTTCGGTTCGCGTCGGCGGGCATCGTGAGTTCTACGACGCGGCCGTCGCGCGAGCGGTGGGGCGCTTGCCGATCATCGCCGAGCTGACCGTGCCGTTCGTCCGTATCGGCGGACGCACGTTGCTGGTGAAGGGGCAACAGGCTGAGGCGGAGCTTGCCGAGGGCACAGGCGCGCTCAAGCGGCTCAACGCGGTCTATGTCACGACGGTGGAAACCCCCACCGGGCGGATCATCGTTCTGGAGAAGGGCTCTGCGACTCCTCGCGACTATCCCAGACGCGACGGCGAGCCCGCACGCTCGCCGTTAAAGTAACGCGGAAGTTTCTCACCACAACATCGCTGAGTCGTGCGCGTCCCGTACACTTCCCGCACGGCAGCTATGAACTTTGACATCCGCCACATCCTCTCCGAATCCGGCCCCATCGCGGCCGCGCTGGGCGATCGCTTTGAATCTAGGCCCGAGCAGACTTCCATGGCGCTCGCTATTGCGCGCACGATGGAGAAGAAATCTCACCTGCTGGTTGAAGCAGGCACCGGCGTGGGTAAGTCTTTCGCGTATCTCGTCCCGGCCATCGTGCGTGCCCTCACCAAGGGCGAGGTCGTCATCATCGCGACCAACACCATCGCGCTGCAAGAGCAGCTCGTGAACAAGGACATCCCGCTGCTGCGGGCGATTCTTGATCCAGATGATGCAGCGAAAGATTCGAGAGAGGGTCCTGACGGCGGGAGCCCGAACACTGAGCATTGCGTGGAGCACGAATCACGATCCGACTCGAACGAGGATGCCGATTGGGATTCGGTCCAGAACTTCGAAGATCCCGGTGAGCACGGCGAGATCGCTCCGCCTCGCGTCCGGTTAAAGCCAGTGCTCGTCAAAGGCCGCGGCAACTACGTGAGCATCCGCCGCCTGAGGCTCGCCTCGCAACGGCAAGAGAAACTTTTCAACGACGCCGCGGCCCGGCGCTCGTTGCACGCCATCGAAGACTGGGCCTACGCCACCAAGGACGGCACGCTCTCAACGCTCCCTCAACTCGAGCGGCCCGGGGTCTGGGACAAGGTGCAGTCCGACTCGGGAAACTGCATGGGCCGCAAGTGCCCGAACCACCAGGAGTGCTATTACCAGTCGGCCCGGCGCGAGCTTGAGGGCGCGAACCTGCTGATCTGCAACCACGCGCTGTTCTTCTCGGATCTCGCGCTGCGTGCGCAAGAAGTCGGGTTTCTGCCCAAGTATCACCACGTCATCCTCGATGAAGCGCACAACGTTGAGGATGTCGCGGCGGATCACTTCGGGATCTCGCTCTCAGAGGGCCGCGTGCAGCACCTGCTGACGACGCTGTACCACCCAAAGACCGGCCGCGGGTATCTGCCGCAACTGGGCCTCATGGCGAACGATTCTGAATCCGTAGAGCTGGCGTTCCGGCGCGTGGTCGAGGCTCAGGACGCCTGTCGAGAGTTCTTTGAATCAATCCTGCGCGAGCAAGCGCGAGCAAGCGACGCGGCCTCGGAAGGCGGCGAAGCGCGCGGGTTCGGCGCTGGGCAGCCCAGGCCTCGCTCGGGGCGGATCCGCAAGCCGGGCATTGTCGAGAACGTGCTGACTCCAGCCATGAGCACGCTGGCCGTGCGGCTGAGGTCGTTGCGAGAGGAGATCAAGAATGAGGCCGACAAGTTCGAGCTGAACGCGTACGCGATCCGTGCTTCGGAGATCGCCACCGACGCGGCCGCGCTCGTGGACCAGACCATGCCGGGGTGCGCGTACTGGGTCGAGGTCACGGGCGGCGACGACTCGTCCTCCGACGGCCCGCGGTTCCAGCGTGTGACTCTGGCCTGCTCGCCGATTGAGGTTGGGCCGATGCTGAAAGAAAGACTGTTCGCGCAGGAGCACAGCGTCACGCTGACCAGCGCCACACTCGCCACACGGACCGTGCGCGACGACGAGAGCGCCGAATCAGGCGAAACGGCCTTCGCGCACGCCATGGCCAGGCTCGGGGCCGAGGGGGCCAAGGCGCTCCAGCTCGGCAGCCCGTTCGATCACAAGTCGCAGGTCAAACTTTACATTGATCGCTCTGTTTCGTCCGAACGCGGCCCGGCGTCGCTCCGACAGCTCGGCGAGCGGGTCTTGCACCATGTTCTCGAAACCGACGGCGGGGCGTTCGTGCTCTTCACGAGCTTCGCGGCGTTGAACGCGGTGGCGCGGCAGATCAGGCCCGCGCTCGAAGAGCACGGCATCGCGGTGCTCGTCCAAGGCTCATTAGGGTCTAGAAGCCTAATCTTGGACCAGTTTCGCGGCAACGAGCGCAGCGTCCTCTTCGGGGCGGCGTCGTTCTGGCAGGGAGTCGATGTCCGCGGGCGCGGGCTCCGCAACGTCGTGATCACCAAGCTCCCCTTCGACCCGCCCGACCGCCCGCTCACCGAGGCCAGGCTCGAACGAATTCAGGCGACCGGCGGCGACCCGTTTCGGGAGGAATCGCTGCCCCGCGCGGTGATCAAGTTCAAGCAAGGGTTCGGGAGGTTGATCCGATCCAAGACCGACGCAGGGCGAGTGGTGGTGCTGGACAGCCGGATCCTGACGGCCGGTTACGGGAAACGATTCCTAGACGCACTGCCCAAGGGCATCCCGATCGTGACGGAAGGATTGGACGCCACGAGTTTCTAAGTAATTGTTGTTGAACAACTTATGAATGATTTCAAGATATCGCGTGCTCGCCAGAATTACCAAGACTGAATGCGGAACCCGCGTTTTCCCTAGAACACGGGCGTGGTTTTCGCTCCTGACCCGTCTCGGTGCTACGCTGAGGCCCGTTCAGGGACCAGCCAGAGACCTCTAGGAGCCGCTGATATGTTGGGTCGGGTTTTCAAGGCCTATGACGTGCGTGGGGTCTACCCCGATCCGCTCAACGAGGCTCTGGCTTGGCAGATCGGGTTCGGATCCTCCAAGTTCCTGCTCGCCGACGCTCGCGCGGCTGGCGAGACCTCGCCGATGATGCGCAACATCGTGGTGGGTCGGGACATGCGGCTTTCGAGCCCATCGCTGACCAAGCAGCTCATCCAGGGAATTAACGATCAGGGCGGGGACGTGATCGACCTCGGGCTGATCGACACCTCGATGATCTACTTTGCGATCAACCACCTCGACTGCGCTGGCGGCGTGATGGTCACGGCCAGTCACAACCCGCCTCAGTACAACGGGTTCAAGGTCTCTAAGCGCAAGGCCAAGCCGGTCGGCGAGACGACGGGCCTCGCGGAGATCCGCAAGCACGCCGCGATGGTGGACAAGGCGACGCTGGTTCCAGCCAAGGGGCGCGTTGAGTCGCGTGATCTTTGGCCAGCGTACGCCAAGCACGTTCGATCGTTCATCGACCTGACGGGCAAGGACGGCTCGCCGCGGCTTTTGAAGGTGATCATCGACGCCAGCAACGGCATGGCGGGGACGATGATCCCCAAGGTCTTTGGCAAGCACGCGGCCGGTGGGCTCGGCGCGGTGCCCGGCTTGGCCATCGTCGAGATGAACTTTGACAACAGCAAGGGACACTTCGCGCACGAGCCCAACCCGCTCGTGGCGGAGAATCTCAAGCAACTCCAGGAGGCGGTGAGAGCTCAGAAGGCCGACCTTGGCGTGTGCTTCGACGGCGACGCGGACCGTTGCGTGCTGGTCGATGAAAAAGCGCAGATTGTCGGGTGCGACCACCTGACGGCGCTGCTGGCGAAGCATTTTCTTGCCAAGAGGCCGGGCGCGGCGGTGGCGTACGACCTGCGCTCGACCAAGGCGGTGGAAGAGGACATCAAGGCCGCGGGCGGCAAGCCGGTGCGCGGGCGCGTCGGGCACGTGTTCATGAAGCAAGCGCTGGCGGACAACAAGGGCGTGTTCGGCGGAGAGCTTTCCGGGCACTTCTACTTCGAGGACAACTTTTACGCCGACTCGGGCGCGATCGCGATGGCGGTGGCGCTCACGGTGCTGGCCAAGAGCGGGAAGTCGATGAGCCAGTTGATCTCGCCGATCGCGCGGTACGTGCAGTCGGGCGAGATCAACTTCCAAATCGAAGAAAAGGACGCGGCCATCGCGGAACTGAAGAAAACCTTCGGCCCGGGTTCCGAATCTAAGGGCCACATGGACGAGCTGGACGGCGTGACGATCGATTGCTTCGCGTCGGCGGGGTGGTGGTGCAACGTTCGCAAGAGCAACACCGAGCCGCTGCTGCGTTTGAACGCCGAGGCGAAGGACAAGAAGACTCTGGAGAAGGTGTTGGTGCAGATCTCGCCCCTGCTGGGCAAGCGTGTGGCGCACTGATCAGATATACGATCTGGTCGCGTTGTCGCGCTCAAAGCGCGGTTCTCAGTGTCCTTTGAATTGCCATGACCCTGAGCGATTTTCTCAATCACTGGTCGATCACCGAGAACCCGTTCCGCGGTGAAGAGGCGCGCGACGACTCAGTCTTTGCACGCATGAGCGCCGGGCCCCGGCTCAACGGCACGAAAGCCGCGGCCTCGGGTCATTCGCTGTCGGCGTTCCACTCTGATTTCGAGAAGATCCTGGGCGACCTAGCCCGGCCTTCGACCTCGATCGTGTTCGGCGAAAAAGGGAGCGGCAAGACGGCGATCCGGCTGCAGATCAACGCCCGCGTCAACACGTTCAACATGGACCACCCGACTACCAAGGTGCTGCTGGTCGCGTACGACGACTTGAACGCTTCGCTCGGCCGGGTTCACGAGCGGGCGGGCGGGAAGACCCCGCTGGAATCGTTCCAATCGCTGCGGCTTGTGGACCATATCGATGCGCTGCTGTGCATGATCGTGCCGCGGCTGGTCGATGCTCTGCTGGGGGCCGGGACCGCGTCCGGGCCCGGGTCGGGCGGTGAAGAGCCGCTGGAGCTGGGGTCGGACGCCAAGAAGGCGTGCAGGCGGCTAGACGCAGGGCTCAAGCGCGACGTGCGCGTGCTGCAGGCGGTGTACGACCGCGCGGGTGACGCGGAGTCTCGTGCCATCTCGCTGCGTCGTCGGCTGGGCGTTTGGCCTTCGCTGGACACGGCGCTGAGCGACGCGGCGCTGGTGCTGGGCCCGATCGCGATCATCGCGTTCTTTGTGTGGGGTTGGTTTTTCGGGCCTCAGAGCGTGCGCGACGGATGGCTCACGCCCGCGAGCCTCGGCCTCACAGCGATCTACCTCGCGTTCGCGGCCAAGCATGCCGGGTGGGACCGGATGAAACTTCAGCGCGACGCCAAGCGCGTACGGAAGCAGCTGCGCGTGTCGGGGCGGTCGCAGTCGTCGTACGCGTTCTGCCTGCGGCGTGCGGCCGGGGTGATCGCGGACGGCGCGTTGCCGATGACCGACAGCGACGAGCCGCGTTACGCGATGCTGGCCCGGCTGCGGCGTGTGGTCTCGTGCTACGGATACACGGGAATGCTGATCGTGGTCGATCGCGTGGACGAGCCGACGCTGGTGTCGGGCGACCCTGACCGGATGCGCGCGATCGTGTGGCCGATGTTGAACAACAAGTTCTTGCAGCAGGACGGGGTGGGCGTGAAGCTGCTGCTGCCCGTGGAACTGCGGCATGCCTTGTTCAAAGAGTCCAGCGCGTTCTTTCAGGACGCTCGGCTGGACAAGCAGAACTTTGTTGACCGCTTGAGCTGGACCGGGCCGATGTTGTACGACCTTTGCGATGCGAGGCTGCAGGCGTGCCGATTGGAATCCGCGGCGCCGATGTCGCTGCTTGATCTCTTCGCCGAGGACGTGACGCGGCAGGACGTGGTGGACGCGCTGGACCAGATGCACCAGCCGCGCGACGCGTTCAAGTTCTTGTACCGGTGCTTGAGCGAGCACACTTCGGGCGTGACACGCGATCAGAGCGCGTGGAAGATCCCGAGGCTGGTGCTGGATCACGTCCGCAAGCAAGAAGCGGAGCGCGTGCAGCAGTTACACCGCGGGATTCGGCCCGCGTAGACGCAGGAGCAGTGCGGGCGGTGGAGCGGCTGGCCCGACTTGGTCACGGCGAACGCCGATCAAACCCTCTGAAGGCGAGCGTACTCAAGCACGAGCGTCTTGGTTCCCACGGCCTGAAAATCGATGACGGCTCGCGCGTTGGATCCGGTGACCACGCTCTTGATTCGGCCCAGTCCGAATTGCGGGTGGCGCACGAGCGTGCCGACGGCGTATGGCAACGGGCCAGCGAGCGAGGATAGGTTCGAGGCCTTGTGCGGCGCGAGCGATTGTGAACCGCTGCGATTGTCCGACCAGCTCTCTGGACCACCGGTGCTGTCGTTCCCGCTGAAGGCGTCGGACTGATCGCTGACGCGAACGTGCTGCTGCCCGAACTCGCCAAGGAATCGGCTGGGGATGGTGCGTTCGGAGATGCCGCGAGTGGTGCGGTACTTGGCGCTGGTGATCGAGAGTCGCCGCATCGCGCGGGTGATGCCGACGAAGCAGAGGCGGCGTTCTTCTTCGAGTTGTGATTCGGACTCGGCGGCACGCGAGTGGGGGAGCAATCCCTCTTCGAGCCCGATCATGGCGACGGCCGGGAACTCCAGACCCTTCGCGGCGTGAAGCGTCATCATCGTAACCGCGCCTTGGCTGGGATCGACGGTGTCGGCGTCGGCGACCAGCGCCACGGATTCCAGATAGCCGCGGAGCATGCCCAGCAGCGGCGGAGTTTCAGGGGCAAAGGGGGCCGCTTCGGCGGGGTCCGACGCGGCGTCGAACTCGAGCTCGAACTCGCGGGCAGAGCTGATGAGCTCGGCGAGGTTGTCGACGCGTTCGTCGTCGGGCTCGCTCTTGCTGACGGCCGCCTGTTTGCGGTACATCTCTTCGAGGCCCGATTCTTTGATCACGCGCCCGACGAGTTCGGCGAGCGAAGCACCGACGCTGGCACCCAGGAAAGTTCCGCCCCCGGTCCAGCCGTCGATCAGTTCGACGAACTTCCCCGCGGCCGACGCGGCGCGGGCGTTGATGCCGGAATCTTCACCGCGCGCGCTGGATCGCAGCGCTTCGAGCATCTGGACTTCGTTCTGCCGGGCGAAAATCTCGACGCGGGCCAGAGTGGTGTTCCCGAGGCCGCGTGTGGGCGTGTTGACGATGCGTTCGAGCGAGACGTTGTCGGACGGGTTGGCGAGGAGGCGGAGATAGGCGAGGGCGTTTTTGATCTCTTCTCGTTCGTAAAAAGCGGTACCTCGGGCGATGGTGTAGGGGATCGCGGCGGCGCGGAAGGCGTCTTCCATAACCCGGCTGAGCGCGTTAGTGCGGTAGAACACGGCCATTTCGCGCCACGCGATCCCGGCCTCGACGGCGGGGCCCTCGCCGCGGTGCTCGTGGAGAGACTTGAACCAGTCGGTGACCAGCGCGGCCTCGTGGTGCTCGTCGCGGCAGATCGTGACCTCGATCCGATCCCCGCCCGCGCGGCGCGTGAAGAGATCCTTGTGCTTGCGGCGTGTGTTGCGGCGGATGAGTGTGTCGGCGACGGCGAGGATCGGGGCGGTGGAGCGGAAGTTTTCGCCCAGCGCGATGACGCGGGCCTTGGGATAGTTCTCTTCGAAATCGAGGATATTGCCGATGTCCGCGCCGCGCCAGCCGTAGATCGCCTGGTCGGGGTCGCCGACGACGCAGATGTTGGGGCCGTTGGAGTTCGGCTCTCCCTTTCCGGCCAGCAGAGAAGCGATCACGAATTGGGCGTGGTTCGTGTCCTGGTACTCGTCGATCATTAAGTATCGCCAGCGCGCGTTGCATTCCTCGCGGGCCTGAGCGTTGTCGCGGAGGAGCTTGGCGGTGAGCACAAGGAGATCGTCGAAGTCCACGGCCCCGGCGGCGCGGAGCGCGGTCTGATATCCCGCGAAGACCTTGGCGATGGTCTTGGCGTAGAAATCCATCGCGCGGGCGGCGTAGCCCTCGGCGTCGAGAAGCTTGTTTTTCGCCTCAGATATTGCGCTCAGGACGGAGCGGGCGGGCCAGTTGCTGGTCGAGAGCTGCATGCTCTCGATGACGCGCTTGACCAGCGTGGCTTGATCGCCGGAGTTGTAGATTGTGAACTCGGGGTTGAGATTCACAACCTCGGCGTAGCGACGCAGCAGGCGTGCGCCGAGCGAGTGGAAGGTCGTGATGGTAAGGCCACGGGTCTGGCGTTCGTGTTGCGTCATGAGGTGCGCGACGCGTTCGCGCATCTCGCCGGCGGCCTTGTTGGTGAAGGTCAGCGCGAGGATCTGCCACGGGGGGACGCCGATGCCGACGAGGTACGCGATGCGGCGTGTGATCACGCGGGTCTTGCCCGAGCCCGCGGCGGCGAGGACGAGGAGCGGGCCTTCGGTTTGCAGGGCGGCGGCCCGCTGCGGGGGCGTGAGGTCGCCCATCAGATCCTCGAAACCTTCAGGGATCGGCGCGTCGGATGTTGCGGCGTTCGATGGACCCTGATCGCGCTGGGGAGGTGTGGATTGGTGGGCGTCTGCGTGCATCGAGCAAGCGTAGTCGCCGTTCGAGAAGAGACGGCTGGGATGGCGATCCTGATGCTGCTCGTGCTAATGCGGGAGGATCGACGTGGCGCTTGCCGGGCCCGGGCTGGCGTTCGCGGTGCGGGTGATGAGGGCCACGCCGTCGGGGAGCTGGCGGGCGACTTCGGAGAGGACGTCGCCGACGACGGCCCGGGAGAAGAGCCCACGCCGCGACTTGCCCATGATGAGCGTGTCGCAGCCGTAGGTGACGGTGTAGTCGAGGATTTCGCCAGCGATGTCTGTGCTGGTGACATAGACCGGCACGACCTGGACGTTGCCCTGCCGCGCGATCTGCGCGACGGTGCCCAGGGCCTGCTGGGCGTCCTTGTCGTCCTCGATCTTGGGGATCTGTCCGGGCGCAACGTCAATGAGGCGTAGCGTGCGCACGTAGATGACGAAAAGCACGGCGTCGCGCTTGCGGGCGAGGTCGACCGCGAACTCGGCCTGGTCTCGGCCGCGGGCGGCGAGCATGATCCGCGGCTTGTTCGCGGCGATCTTGAGCGGTCCCGAGGGGATCTCCGCGAGCCAACCCATCGCGGGTTCGGGGACGGTCTCGGGGATGACGGTGGTCTTGGTGCGGATGATGAAGCGGGTCACGAGCACGACGCCGACGATCCCGCCGGCAAACAGGGCGGCGTGGGGCTTGGTGGCGATGATGGTGACCTCGACCGCGAGCATGAGCAGGCCGGTGATGGTGAGGCCGAGTCTTTCCACTTTAGAAAGCACGAGTGCGCGGTTCAGCGAGCAGCAGAGGATGTTGATGGTGATTGCGCCGCAGACGCCCACGGCGTAAAGCTCGGCCAGGTGAACGACGTCCTTCTCGAACACCAGCACCAAGATCGGCGCCGCGACCGCGAGCACCAGGCCCCAGGCGGGAACGCCGGAGTAGTTGAGTTTGTTGAAAAATCTGGGCAGTTCCTTGTCGCGCGACATGGAATAGGTGACGGAGACCATGGCCATGATTGCGGTGTTGGAGGCCGAGAGCAGGAGCAGCCCGAAGATGATCGCCGCGATCTTGCCGAAAATCAGCCCTCCGGTGGGGCCCAGCGTGTGCTGACCGGCCTCGGTGGCGAGGACTTTCATCGCGGTGTCGCGGTACTGCGTGACGTGCTCGGGCACCGTAGCCAGAGCGGCCTCGGCGGTGATCGGCGCTTCTGGGGGCGCGGTCTGCACTCGGTCGATCACGTGCGTGTAATAGTCGGGGCGTGCCACTTCAGCCAGGACCGGGAGCCCGGCCAGCGCGATGCCGAAGATCAGGTTGAAGATCACGACCTCAATCAACACGGGCCAGATCGTTCGCTTCGCGGTTTTGGCGACGGGCTGCTTCATGAGCCCGGTCATATTCGAGACAGCCTCGACGCCCGACAGCGCGAGCATGATGCGGACGAGCGACTGCCAGTGATCCCAATTCGTGCCGCTCGTGCTCGAAGCGCTCATGGTGGCGAGACCCCTGCCGAGGAACGGGATCGAGAGCACGGCGACCGAGAGCGACGCGATCATCGCGGCGATGGCAACGAAGAGCGCGAGCCGCGCGGCGCTGCGGGCGCCGAGCCAGTTGACGACGCCGAGAAGGACGATCGTGGTGATCGAGAGCCCGAGGACGAGATGCTCGGGCACGCCGAGGTAGTGGAACGCTTCGATGGTGGAGAGCGAAACGGTGACGATGTAGTCGCAGAGCAGCAGCGTGGCGCCGACGACCGCGAGCGTGTGGTTGATCTGGCGGGCCGAGGAATAGACGCCGCCGCCTTCGGGGAAGCAGCGGCAGATGATCGTGTACGCCCACGCGACGGCGATCATGATGACCGACATAGCGGCGAGGTAATACACTGAGGCGTGCGCGGTGTAGAAGAACGCGAGCCCCAGCACGTAAAGGCGGCTGGTGCCCCAGTCACCAAACAAAAGTGGACCGGCGTGGAGCCAGCTCAGGTTCCTTGGTCGGTTCTCAGCAACGAGCATGGATAGGTTTGGCCCGAGCCTCGGGGGGATTCACGGCCGCGGCGTTCGCGCGGGTTCGGTGAGGCGGGTGAAGCGTATGTCGGTGATGAGTGGAGTCCACATGAGGCGAGCAGAGAGCTAGCGAATGCCGAATGAATACCGTTCGCAATACCGCGAGATTGGCACGCTGAGAAAAAAAACAGCGGGATGGTCTGACCACCCCGCTTCGGGAAGCAACTGAAGAATTTGAACAGGAACGCGTCAGACACCGCCGAGCCTATTCGACGTTCAGCTTGCGGACGAACTCGTTGAGATCGGCCTGGAGTTTCGCCACTTCGGCCCGCGCGGCCTTGGAGTCGGAGTCGATCTGCTCGATGCGGGTCTCTTGCTCCGTAAACTTCTGAAGATACTTGGCGTACACCGCCGCCTGCTGGCCGACAGTGCGCATGTTCTCGCGAATGCGGCTTTGGTCCTTATCGATCTCGGAGCGTTCGGCTTCGAGGCGTTGGACCCTCGCATTGATGTCGTTGATCGCGCTCTGCCGCTTGCCGACGTCGCGGATCGCGTCGACGACCGCCTGAGAGACCTTGCCATTCTTGGATTGTTCGATGAGCCAGTTGAGCTTGAAATCGTTGATCCCCACGCGCTGTGAAGAGATCTGCTCCTGCGTGACTTTGATCTCGGCGGGCTTACCGGCAGGGACCGGGACTTCAAAGCGGTAGATCGAGTCGGTGGTCTCCGCGGCCTTCTTTGGATCAACCAGGTCCCAACCAGAGAGCTTGGTGTGCTCGAGAATCACCGTCCGTGCGCGAGCCTTGTCCTTGTTATTGAAGGTGTACTTGGTCGAGTTGACGTTCTTGATGGTCTGCTCGAACGTGCCGTCGATGATGCGGATCTTACGGATCTCGGTGTTGCCGGAATCTTCGGTGAGGGTGTCGATCTCGAGATCGACCGAGTACGCGAGCAGGCGCTTCTCGCCCGCGCCCACGTGCCCGATCTGCGCGTCGCCAGCGTAGGCCGCGCCGTCGTAGACGCTGATGGGGCCGGGGATAAATTGCAACTGCGTGGCGTTGGTGATCTCGACGCCGCGCATAGGGTTCTTTGCGCCGTCGTTGCGGTTGTAGATGCTGACGCGGCGCGAGGGGATCGGCGTCGAGAGAATCGGGAGCATCGCAGACTTCTGACGTTCGAGCGTGACGGGGCTTTGAAGTTCGTACTGGAAGACCTCGCCGGTTTCAACAGCCTGAGCCTGGGAGCGCGCGGAATAGCTGGCCATGTCTTCGGAGGAGACTGCACCGCTCACTTCGGCGCTGGCCGAGGGTCTCATCGCGCCACCGCCGCGCATCCTGCCCTCTGCCTTTTTCAAAGCTTGGTTTGCTGTGTGCCGACCGGCGTCATCTCGGTCCATAGCTGATTTCTCCATCAATTCACCGGCTCGCCCGATCGTGTTGTTGTCTTGGAACGGCGATAGCCCACCCTCATACGCCCGCGGCATCACCCCCGGCACCGTTGGCACCGGGATCATCGGCCTGAACACATACAACGGCTCGTACAGGTCCATCTGAAAACTCACGGGCCGACCTGAGACCAGCGAGAGGTTCACGCTGTTCCAATCCTCGTCGGTCGTGTTCTCGACGATCGCCCAGCCTTGCATGGTTGATTCCCCGGCCTTCATCGCGGCGTCGCCCTTGGGGCTATCGGGCAGGATCAGCCGATAGCTAGTTTTCCAGACGGGCATCTCGTGGATGTACCCCACGATGACCTCGCGGCCACCGTTGCCGTTGACGGTGACATCGACGGTCTTGGTGCGGTCGGCGCGGTGCTCGCCGAGCGCCGCAAGGGCCTTGTTCAGTTCGCCTTGTAGCTTTTCGTCTTCGAGCTGGATGTTGGTCACGGTGCGCAGGCTGATGGAACGCAGGCCTGTTGCACCGGCGATGTTGACGTAGGTCACGGCGATGGGCTGCTGAGCCTGGCCTTGGGCTTCGGGGCGTGATTCGATGCCGAGGATCGTGCCGAAGACGACGCCCTCCTGGGTAGTGATCCTGACATCGGCACCGCGCAGCTGTTCGAGCAACTGCGCGATCGTGGGCTTGCCGGAGATGTCGATGCCGAAGCTGGCGAGGCGTTTGCTGAGCGGATCTTTGGAGCCGTAGCGGATGCTCTCGACGGTGCCGCCCTTGTCGAGCACGAACATGGATTTGAGGATGTCGTTGACCTGATCGGTGTTGAATCGAAGCGGGATCTCGGCCCGGCCGTCGATCATGCCGCGACGCTCAAACGCGCCGACGCCGGAACGGTAGAGGACAATCCGCTTGATGGGCAGGGTCTGATTGGCGTCTCCTGCGGCCTTGGCGGCCAGCGGCGCGTCCTGAGCCAGCGCGGTGCTTGGCGCGATGAACGCGAGCGCGGAGAGCGCGAGCCCCGCGGCGGCAAGGATCGCGTGCATAAGGGTAACGCTTGAACGTGAGACGGGCATGAGGTGCTCCTAAGGGTGTGTTCCGTGGCCCGGGATCGGGTCACTGTACATCGGTAGACGCACCAGCGGGGCACGAGTTTGTCACTGCGGTGTAACGCGAACCGCCTGCGAGAGTGGTGTTGACCTTCCTCGGCGAGAGTTTCGATACCTCAGGGATTACCGGCCGCGGGCCTCGGTGCCGCTCCTGAGCCCGTATATTTCACTCATGCCCAACCTGCCGGTCCTGAACACCGCGAGCACCGATGATGGCACGCCGACGATCCGCCTGAGCGGTGCCGAACGTGTCGGGCTCGCGCGCGACCTTGCCAATACGGTTGAAGGTGAAGTCCGGTTCGATCTTCACAACCGGATGCTGTACGCGACGGACGCTTCGCTCTTCCAAGTCGAACCGATCGGCGTGGTCATCCCGTCGAGCGTTGACGATGCCGTGCGTGCGATCGAGTTCTGCGCGGCCCGCGGGCTGCCGATGCTGCCGCGCGGTGGAGGCACAAGCCTGGCGGGGCAGTGTACGAACAACGCGGTGGTGATCGACCTTTCCGTGAACTGTCGGGCGCTGCTCGGCGTGGATGCGGCGGCGCGGGTCGCACGAGTTGAGCCGGGAGTCACCATCGACGAACTGAACGAGAAGCTGGCGAAGGACAGGCTGTTCTTCGCGCCCGACCCGGCGACCAGCAAGCACGCCAACATCGGCGGGTGCATCGGCAACAACGCGGCTGGCGCGCGGTCGCTCCTGTATGGCCGGACCTCCGAGAACTTGCGATCACTCGAGGTCGCGTTCGCGGACGGGAGTCGTGCCCATCTGGCGGCGGGCTCGGGGCTGGAGCCTTCCAATCAAGCCCACGGCCTGACCCAGCGAGTCGTCGAGATCGTCGCCCGGAACGCCACGCTGATCGAAGCGAGATATCCAAAGACGATCCGTCGCAACGCCGGGTACGGGCTCGATCTGGTCTTGCAACAGATGAAGCGTGTCTTGTCGACCGGGCAGTTGGACCAGATCGCCACTGCCCGTGTGGACGACCGCGAATCGGCGCGACGAGCCGCGTTTGAAGCGGCGTTGAGCTCGGTCAACCTCGCCGCGCTCCTGTGCGGCAGCGAGGGTACGCTCGCGTTCACGCTGGGCGCGGAACTGCTGCTGCACCCTCTGCCCAAGCACAAAGGGCTCGCGGTGCTGTCGTTCTCGTCGCTCGATGAGTCGATCGAGGCGGTGGTACCGATCCTTGCAACGAAGCCGTCCGCGGTTGAGTTGCTCGACGACACGATCATCGAACTGGCGATGGCGAATACGGAGTATCGGAAGTACGTGGAGCTGATGCCAGCCGCGCCGACGCTACCGTTGCGCGCGGTGCTGTATGTTGAGTACTTTGCAGATACGCCGGAAGAGCTCGCGTCGCGGTTTGAAGCTCTTCGCAAGCTCGTCCAGAACGCTGGCATCCAGTGCCACACCAACGCCGGGGCGATGCTGAACGCCTGGAAGCTGCGCAAGGCCGGGGAGCCGCTGCTGCACGGGATCCCTGGGAATCGCAAGCCGATCACATTCGTCGAGGACAACGCGGTCCCGGTGGAGAATCTGACAACGTTCGTCAAAGAGTTCCGGAAGATCGTCGCGGCGCACGGCACGCGGGCCGCGTATTACGCGCACGCTTCGGTCGGTGTTCTGCACGTTCGCCCGCTGATCGACGTGCATGACGAGTCGGACCGCGATCGGATGCGTTCGATCGCGGTGCAGGTCGCGGACTTGGCGCGGAGCCTCGGCGGCGTGATGTCCGGCGAGCACGGCGACGGCCGGATCCGCACGCCGCTGGTCGAGCGGCACTTCGGTTCGGAATTGATCGAGGCGATGCGTGAGGTCAAGCGGGCGTTCGATCCGAGCAACCTGCTCAACCCCGGCAACGTCGTGAACATCGCTGGCCCGCAACGCTCGATCGAGTCAATGACGAAACGGTTGCGGATAATGCCCGATCCCGCGCCGACCGCTCGGCAGCTCGCGGTGCCGCAGGTGGACACGTTCTTCAGTTATGAGACCGAGCACGGGTTCGACGCGGCGGTCGAGATGTGCAACGGCGCGGGCGTGTGCCGGAAGAAGCAGGGCGGGACGATGTGCCCGTCGTACATGGCGACGCTCGACGAGCGGCACTCGACGCGCGGGCGCGGCAACGCGCTGCGGCTCGCGATCACCGGGCAATTCTCGAACGACAGGACAGAGGTGGGAGGGCCGCCGCGCTGGGACGACCGAGGAACGATCGAGACACTCGACCTCTGTTTGAGTTGCAAGGCCTGCAAAACCGAGTGCCCGAGCAACGTGGATATCTCGAAACTTAAGGCCGAGTACACGGCCCAGCGGTACCGTGCCGCGGGCGGCCCGCCGCTCGCGGCGCTGGCGTTCGGGAATGTTCGGCTGCTCAACAGACTCGGTTCAATGACCGCGCCGATCGCCAACGCCGTGAATCGCGCGCCGCCGGTGAAGTGGTTGCTTGAAAAAGTGCTCAAAATCGACCGTCGGCGCAGCGTCCCGGCCTTTAAAGCGTCGCTGGCCAAAGACTTTGGCGCGACCACGCCTGACCGAACAAAGAATGGCGCACCGATCGTGGCGCTCTTTGGCGATTGCTTCACGATGTACAACGATCCCCGGATAGGCCGCGCGGCCAGGCGTGTGCTCGACGCCTTCGGGTACAGGGTCGAGCTGGCCAACGCAGGGTGCTGCGGACGAGCGAAGATCTCGACGGGGCTCTTGCCGCAGGCGATCGACGAGATCGACGCGACGCTCGAAAGGCTTCGGCCATGGATCGAAGATGACGCGGTCCGCGCGATCGTCGTGGCCGAGCCGTCATGCCTCTCAGCATTCAAGGACGATTGGCTCGCGCTGAAGCTGCGCACTCCGTTGGTGCTTCGGAAGACATTGGCCGAGAAGTCGTGGCTGGTCGAGCAGTTCGTCGAGAAAAACTGGAACTCTCATCCGCGGCGAGCAGAGTTCAGAGAGATGAGAGCGAGCGCTGATACCAGAACTTCTTCCACGAGCGTCGTGAATGCGGCGTCTGGGACCGGCGACTTCCTCTTTCACGGCCATTGCCATCAGAAGGCTCTCTGGGGTTCTGATTCGAGCGCGGCGTTGCTCCTCCGCCTGCTCGGGCCTCGGCTCAAGCTGATCGACTCGGGATGCTGTGGAATGGCCGGGTCGTTCGGGTACACCACCGATCGTTACGACCTTTCAATGAAGATCGGCGAGCTTGTGCTCATGCCAGCGGTACGGAGCGCTGGCACCACCGCGACCATCGTTGCGCCGGGAACCTCGTGCCGACACCAGATTCACGACGGCACGGGCGTGGATGCGTTGCATCCGATCGAGGTCATCGATTTGCTGCTGAAGAGATGAGGCCTTGCCGCTAGACGCCGGGCAGTTCGGTGCGAATCTTGGTGGTCGGGTCGTACTGGTACACGACTCCCGCGGCCTCGTCTTTGCAGACCTTGTGCGATTTGTCGCAGAACGGCATCGTTGCGGAGAGCCCGCAGGCGCAGATCCAGATCGGTTTGAGGTTGCCCTGCTCGTCGCGCGGGAAGTTGGCGGGGTCGATCTTTACAGGGCCGGTGGCGTCGAGGCGGACGAGGCGGGGCATGGGGCGACTCCGTGGTGCGTTGTTGGTCGCTATGAACCTAGGCGGGGCTCTTGATGGTCCTGAGGATCGCGTTGAGAATCTCGGCAGTCGAGTCAGCCCCGGGGGTATAGGCCGAACGCGCGATCACGCGATGGGCGCACACGTCGATGATGTTTCTGGTGATGTCCTCGGGCACCGCGTAATCGCGGCCTTGGAACAACGCCGTGGCCCGAGCCGCTTGGGCGAGAGCGAGCGAGCCGCGCGGCGAAAGCCCGACGCGCAGGCGATCGTGTCGACGCGTGGCGTTGGCAAACGCGACGATGTAGTCCATCAGCGATCGATCGAGTCTCACGGCGTCGGCGCGCTGCTGGAGCGCGACGACCTCGGCCTTGCTCATTACCGAAGAGAGCTCGGGCAGCGTGTGGTCCGCCGGGCGTTGCTCCAGCACACGCGATTCGTCCGCGGGTGACGGGTAACCCAGGCTGATCCGCATCAGGAAGCGGTCGAGCTGGTTCTCGGGCAGGAGGTAGGTACCTTCGAAGTCGTACGGGTTCTGCGTGGCGACGACCATGAAGGGCTGGCCGAGTTTCATGGACCGGCCGTCGATCGAAACGGTCGCCTCGTTCATGGCTTCGAGCAGCGCCGTCTGCGTTCGCGGCGGCGTGCGATTGATCTCGTCGGCCAGGATTATGTTGGCAAAGATCGGGCCGGGCTTAAAGACGAACTCTCCGGTCGCCCGGTCGAAGATCGAAACCCCCAGAACGTCGGTGGGGAGCAGGTCCGGCGTGAGCTGGATCCGACTAAAATCGCACGCGATGCTGCGGGCAAGCGCGAGGGCGAGGACGGTTTTGCCGACCCCGGGCACGTCCTCGATAAGGATGTGCCCGCGGGCCAGAAGGCAACAGATGACCCGATCAAGAGCCGATCCATGGCCGAGGAATACCTTGGCCATGTTCTGGCGGAGTCGGGCGATGGATTCGGAAATCGAGGGAAGCTTTCCGGGCGCGTCGGGTTCGAGTACACTCGTCATGTCGTGCTGCTTTGAGAAAATGGAACGGACGGTTCTCGAGGTGTGATCTGGAATGTCACTTGGCCACTGGCGAGCCCGGCGACGCGGCGGACGGCGGGCAAGTGTACGTGGATCAGCCCGAAGTATTCGGCAAACCGAGCCGTGCGGGTTCATACCTGGTTTGTTCGGGAGTTGAGGGGATGTTGAGCACGGACCGATCAATGTACCGATGATCACAAAGGGCTGACCTTTCAGGCTCCGCCCTGTCAGGCTCTTTGTGGTTCGCGCCAAACGGATCGGACGGGCTCGGTGTGTGCGGGGGGGGTCGGGTGGGTCACGCAGAATCCGAGCAGCCCTTTAATGATCGCGCCAAGCGTGAGAGCGGCCCACCGGCCGGGGAACTCGTGGGCTCGGAGTTGGTGCGCGATCTTCACGGCGACCTTCCGTGCGGCCGATGCCGGTACAACCTTCGTGGGCTCACTGTTCGCGGGAATTGTCCCGAGTGCGGGCTTCCCATCCGCGTCACGCTTCTGGCCGTTGTTGATCCGAAGGCCAAGGAGCTTCAGCCTATCGCATTTCCACTTGCCACGGCCACGGGGCTTGTGACCTGGGCGGCGGCAGGCGTGACGGCGGTGCTCGGGATTTGGGTGCTCCGTGGCGGGGACATCAGCGGTATTTTCGCGCTGCCCGCGTGGAACCCCGCGTGGATCGAGACCTGGCTCCCTCGCATGATTACGGTGTGCGTGGCCTTGTCGGGCGTCGGCGCAATCGCGTTCGTGAGGCCGCACCGCCGCATCCCGCGCCAGCAGGTCTACGCCGCGGCCGCCGGCGTGCTGTGCTACGTGCCTCTGACATTGATCACCTGGCGTTTGCACGGCGTGCTTGATGCCGCGCAACCTTCGCCCTATTTCGGCACTGGCGTCGAGAGCGTGACCATCGAACGGTCGATCCTCAGGCTCATGGCGGGCGCGTTGATCGCGGCGATCGCGCTGAGCCTGCGCCCGAACGGCCGGCTGCTGGTGGCGCGGTCCATGCTCATGCGAACCGGGCGGGTGGACCGGCAAACACTGCTGGCGCTCGCGGCATCAGCGGGCGTGGCGGCGATCGGGGATGCGTTGCAGTTGGTCTCCACCTACCTGCCCGAAGGTGCCAACGAGCTCGCGCGGCTGTGCGGATCGCTCGTCATCGGGCTGGGCTCGCTGCTCCTGACGATCGGATTGGTGAATCTGCTGATCGATGTGCTGCGGATAAGACCGGTGGTGGTGGCCGCGCCGTTGTCGCTCGAGGCCGCGTTGGGAGAGAACCAAGGCTCGATGGCCGATCTGGACGTGAAGGATTCGAACCGCGTTCGATGAGAGGTTCTCTGTGCCGATGAGCCGCCCACATCGCGATCGGTTCGACGCTCTGCTCGAAGAGGTGATCGACCAGCTGCCACCAGCGATCCGGGAATTGATCGATCAGGTCGCGGTGATCGTGCTCGATCGTCCGACCGATGCCATGCTGCGCGACCTCGGCATCGATCCCAAGGACGAAGAGGAATCATCGTCGCTGTGCGGCCTGCACACGGGCACGGCGGATACCGAGCGGTCCGTCGAGCACTCGGGCGACCTGCCCAGCAACATCCATCTGTTCCGCGAAGGGATCGTGGACCTCGCGGGCGGTTGGGAGGCTGAGAATGCGTACGATGAAATCTGGGAGGAGATCAGGGTGACGCTGCTGCACGAGATCGGGCACCAGTTTGGACTAGACGAGGAAGACCTTGAAAAGCTGGGGTACGAGTGAAACATCCTTGTCCTATCGTCAGGCCTTCGTCCAGTTTATTCCGTCGTTCATGAAACTATTCCGGCCTGATCCGGTGCAATACTCCAGAAGTGTTCGAATCAGATCCATCGAGTGTTCGGCGTTCTAATAACAGCAGCAAAGACGCCCGTGCGAGGCCGCGGGTCAGGAGTGCGTGATGAAGTCATTTCGAACCAAATCCGAGCGTTCGTCTCTACCCCGTTCGTTCTCGACCGTCGCGGCGTTGACGCTGCTTGGGCTAACGACTCCTCTGTTTACCGGTCCTGCCACCGCGGGCCCGACTCGGCCCGATGGACCGGCTCATATTGGGTTGCTCGAACTCACCGGCAGCCTAGACGAAAAGCCTGGCGCGCTCGACTGGCTCATCGGCTCGGGCTCCGATCCGACACTCCGCGAGCTGGTCGACGCCATAGACAAAGCGGGCTCGAGCGACGAATACTCGGCCCTGGTCATCCGGCTCAAGGATGCCGAGTTCAAGGTCACGCAGATCGAAGAGATCGGTGCCGCGATAACCCGCGCACGAGCCTCTGGTAAGAAGGTCCACGTCTTCTCCGAGTCCTACGGCGGGCCCGAACTCTCGCTCGCGTCCTACGCCGACGATGTCATCGTTCAGAACGGCGGGCCGATCGAGCTCCCCGGCGTGTACATGGAAGAGATGTTCCTCGCGGACACGCTCGCCTGGGCTGGCATCAAGTCCGAGATGGTCCAGATCGGAGACTATAAAGGCGCCAACGAGCAGATGACCCGCTCGGCCCCGAGCCCGCAGTGGGATCAGAATATCTCTCAACTCCTCGATTCGCTCTACACCAACTCGCGTGACCGCATCAAGAAAGGTCGCAAGTTCACCGACTCGCAGCTCGATGCCGCGATGGAATCCGCCTGGATGACCGACGGCGAGGCCGCCCAAAGCCTCGGCCTTGTCGACGCCGTGATCGACCTTCCAGATCTCAACGCGTACATCGGCAAGGCTCACGGCGGGTCTGTCACCTGGTCGAGCAACCTCGCGGTCGGGTCTTCGTCAGACACGCTGGACGCATCGAACCCGTTCGCGATGATGCAGAAAATCATGTCTGCCAAACCGAAGGTCAAGGCCACCGGAGCGACCATCGCCGTGGTCCACATTGACGGCGCGATCGTCGACGGCGATTCAACCTCCGGCGGTTTCATGGGCGGCGGCGGCAGCGTCGGCAGCCGGACCATCCGCAACGCGCTCGAAGACACGCTTAAGGACGACGAGATCAAGGGCGTCATCATCCGCATCGATTCCCCCGGCGGGTCCGCGACCGCCAGCGAGGTGATCTGGCAGGGAATCCGCCGCGTCGCAGCCTCCAAGCCGGTCTGGGTCAGCGTCGGGTCCATGGCCGCCTCTGGTGGCTACTACTGCGCCGTCGCGGGCGATCGGATCTACGTGAACCCATCGAGCGTCGTCGGTTCGATCGGCGTCGTCGGCGGACGCATGAGCATGACGGGGCTCTACGACAAGCTCAAGGTTCACGTCGTCGGCCGAGCCCGCGGCCCGCGCTCCGCGATGTTCCGCACCACCGAGCCCTGGACACCGGAAGAACTCGGATTCGTGCGCTCGAAGATGCAGGAAACCTACAACCTGTTCACCAAGCGAGTCTCGGCGGGCCGCAAGGGCATCGACCTTGCGCAAACAGCCGAAGGGCGGCTCTTTGCCGGGAACAAAGCGATTGACCTGAAAATGGCGGACAAGGTCGGCGGCCTGCACGAGGCCATCGAAGACCTCGCCGCGCAGCTCTCGCTCTCGGACTACGAAATTATGGACTTGCCCGGACCCAAGCCCCTGAACGAGGTCATCCAAGACGCGGTGCGCGGGATGGTCCGAGCCTCGTCCATGAAGTCATCGTCCGCGACG
>Ga0105048_10000377_pt1 | contig 67090 bp, 59 predicted proteins | sample MAT05_FD_78382 | JGI IMG/M metagenome (GOLD analysis project Ga0105048, IMG submission 78382) | Freshwater microbial communities from Lake Fryxell liftoff mats and glacier meltwater in Antarctica - MAT-05 | ecosystem: Environmental > Aquatic > Freshwater > Ice > Liftoff microbial mat | place... | reverse complement strand
GTTCATCATCGACGGGGCCGGCCTGAACCGCGTTCGCATCGATGTCTGACCGGGACCTCCCGCCCGCCGCATTCGAGATCACCGAGTACCGCAGGGCGCTCGAGTTCGCCGCTCACTCGAGCCGGGTTGTTCCCGTGGGCGTGACCGCGTTCGTCGTTGCGACTGCCGCACTCGTGGCCGCACTCGTTTTTCTCGGCCAGGGCGCCGAGCTTCGCGGCGAGTCGCTCGCCGCCGTCGCCGCCGTGGGCATCGCGGGAACCGGGGTGCTGTGCGCCCTCTTCGTTGTGCTCCCGTTGCAGCTTGTCACCCGTCAACGTCGTCGCTTGGCTGCCGAGGCGGCCGCTCGGCAGCGCGGGGCCGCCGAGGCACTGCGGATCCATCTGGCCTCGATCGGCTACAGAATTCCGCTCGAGGTCGCAGGCGCATGGCTTGTGTCCCCGGAGTCTGCCGAGACCGTGCCGTTGGTCCACGACAGCGTGATTGCCGCCCGCTGGTGGCAGCCGGCCGAGGACGACGAGCGTGTCTTCGTCGAGCCCTACCTGCGCGAGGCCGAGAACTCCTCGACCCTGCCGGTGCTGCCGCCGCTGAAGCCCCGCCTGTAGAGCGCGGTCCCGCGGTCCGCACGGCCCGCGCGACGTGCGCGGCGGCGGCCCACCGTGCTCGCGCGGGTGTGAGTCATTCGCGCGGGTGCAATAACAACCACGCGGGTGAACAGCACGAGCGCCAAGCAGGGCCGGGCGGCGGCGGGGGCGGGAGACAGCGTGCTCGCGCTGAGGGTCAGGTTGGCTGAATCGCGCGGCCGATCGAAGTGATGGGGGAGTCGAGCGGCAGCCCGGAGCCGTCGCGCCTCATCCCCGAGTCGGGCAGCAGCCTGGCCCCGCCGTCCTGCGCGACGGCAAGGGCGGGCGACGGACCTGCCCAGGCAAGGCCGAGGGAGTCCTCGCCCTTGAGGAACGCGTGCGCCCGGACCCCACCGGTCGCGCGGCCCTTACCAGGGAACTCGGTCAAGTCGGAGACCTTCGCGCGGCCGCTGTCGGTCCCGGCGAGCGTTGTCGAGTTCGTCGCGACGGTTGCCACAACGGATGTCGCGGGATCGAGCGATGTGAAGAAGACCACCGCATCCTTCCCCCCGAGGTTCATGCCGGCCACGCCGCCGGCCGCGGTGCCCTGCGGCCGCACGAGCGCGGCCGGGAAGTGCAGCAGCCGGGCGAGCGAGCTCACGAACACGAGCTCGTCACCCTCCGGGCCCTGCGCAACCCCGACGACCTCGTCTCCGGGCTTGAGGCTGATGACCTCGAAGTCGGGACGGTTCGGCCACGTACCGACAGTGAGCCGTTTGACGATACCGTGCCTGGTTCCGATCGCGATCGAGTCGGGCGAGTCGAGCGCCACGAGGGCCAGCACACGCTCCTTGCCTTTCGCGAGCGCGATGTACTCGTCGACCTTGCGGCCGGCGCCGAGCTGGATCGAATTCTCCGGCGCGACGGGGAGATCGACAGGGGAGAACCGGACGAGACGCCCGAGATTGGTGACCGCGCCGATCTCGGTGCGGCTCGTGGTGCGAATGTCGGAGCGGATGGCGTCGTGGCGAGTGCGCCGCGCGGCTCGCGGCGTGCTGTCCGAGGCGAACTCGGACACGTCGACGCGGAGGATGCGACCGGTCGTCGACAGGAGCACCCGGCAGGGCACATCCACCACCTCGAGCACGGGGCCCGCCCTCCGCGAGGCGGCCGTCGCGATGCTCGGCTTCGCCTCCGTGAGTAGGGTGCGCCGCGGGGTGCCGAACTTCTCGGCGACCTCGTCAAGTTCGCTCGACACGAGGGCGCGGATCCGGAGGGGACTCGCGAGAAGCTCCTGCAGCTCGGCGATCTCCGTGCGCAACTGGTCACGTTCGGCTTCAAGCTCGATGCGGGAGAACCGGGTGAGGCGCCGCAGCCGCAACTCCAGGATGTACTCCGCCTGGAGGGTGCTGAGGTCGAACACCTCCATGAGCTTCGTGCGCGCCTGTTCGCTGTCATCGCTCGCACGAATGACCTGGATCACCTCGTCGATGTCGACGATCGCAATCAGCAGCCCGTCCACGAGGTGAAGCCGCTCGAGGCGGCGCGCCAGCCGGTACTGACTCCGACGGGTGACCACCGAGATGCGGTGGTCGAGGTAGACCTGCAGAAGCTCGCGCAGTCCGAGGGTGCGGGGACCTCCGTTGACCAGTGCGACGGCATTGATGTTGAACTGGTCCTCGAGAGGCGTGTACCGATAGAGCTGCTCGAGAACAGCTTCCGGGCTGAACCCCGTCTTGATCCCGATGACGAGACGCAGGCCGTGCCGGCGGTCGGTGAGGTCGGTGACGTCGGAGATCCCGCTGAGCTTCTTCGACCCGACGCCGTCCTTGATCTTCTCGATGACCTTTTCGGCGCCGACCATGTAGGGCAGCTCGGTGACCACAAGCCCGGTCTTGCGTGCGGTGATCGATTCGATCGATACGCGCGCCCGCGTCTTGAAGCTGCCGCGCCCGGTCTCGTAGGCGTCGCGGATGCCGGCGAGGCCGATGATCGTGCCACCGGTCGGAAGGTCGGGGCCCGGCACGTACGACATGAGCTCGTCGAGGGTCGCGGTCGGCTTGTCGAGAAGGAACCTGGCCGCACCGACGACCTCAATGAGGTTGTGCGGGGCCATGTTCGTGGCCATGCCGACGGCGATACCGCTCGCGCCGTTGACGAGAAGGCTGGGGAACGCGGCCGGAAGCACCTCCGGCTGCGTCAGCTGGTTGTCGTAGTTCGGAACGAAGTTGACGACGTCCTCGTCGAGGTCGGCAGTCATCGCACTTGCCGCTGGCGCGAGGCGCGCCTCGGTGTACCGCGCGGCGGCGGGACCGTCGTCGAGGGAGCCGAAGTTGCCGTGCCCGTCGATGAGCGGAACGCGCATGATGAACGACTGCGTCATGCGCACCATCGCGTCGTAAATCGACGAGTCGCCGTGTGGGTGGAGTTTGCCCATGACCTCGCCGGTGACACGGGCGGACTTCACGTGGCCCCGCTCGGGGCGCAGACCCATTTCGGTCATCTGATACAGGATGCGGCGTTGGACGGGCTTGAGCCCGTCGCGGGCGTCTGGGAGCGCACGGGAGTAGATGACCGAGTAGGCGTACTCGAGGAATGAGCCCTGCATCTCGTCGGCGACATCGACGTCTTCGATTCGTTCGCCGGGGCCGTCGGAGCCGGACCCGCTGGATGCGGTCGTGTTGAGGGGAGTAGTCATAGGATTGCGACCATGCTATCGGCCACGAAAACACACCGGCTCAGCCTCGCCGACGTTCTGCCGAGTTGCCTCGAATCGGTGCTGGGTCGCCCCGGATCGCTCGGTCTTCCCCCCGTCGACAAGGCGGTCGTGATTCTCGTCGACGGGATGGGGGCACAGGCTCTCGCACACCGTGCCGGCCACGCGAGGACCCTCGCCCCGCTGCTCAACCGTGGTTCGACCATCGGCGCTGGCTTCCCGACTACTACGGCCGCGGCCCTCGCGACCTTCACGACCGGAACCCCGCCCGGGGAGCACGGGTTGGTGGGGTACACGGCGCTGGATCCCGCGAACGACCGGGTGATCAATCAGCTGAGCGGCTGGGACAGCCGCCTCGATCCGGCCACCTGGCAGCGGATGCCCACCGTCTTCGAGCGGGCGCAATCCGAGTCGATCCGGAGCTTCGTCATCGCGACCGAAAAACACCGCCGTTCGGGGTTCACCAAGGCTGTGCTTCGCGGCGCGGAGTACCGCGGCGCCGAGAGCATCCCGGAGCGGATGGCCGCGGCGCGGGAGATCCTCGACGAGACCGACAGAGCCATCGTGTACGTCTACATCGCCGAACTCGACAAAGTCGGCCACTCCGACGGCTGCGAGTCGCCGGAGTGGACGACCCAGCTCGAGGAGGTCGACGCTGGGGTGCGCGGCTTCGCGGCCAGCCTGCGTCCCCGGGAGGGGCTGCTGGTGACCGCAGACCACGGCGTCCTTGACATTCCCGAGCGCTCTCAGGTGCTGTTTGGCGAGGATGCGGCCCTCGTCGACGGGGTGCGCTTCGTGGCGGGGGAGCCCCGCTGCCTGCAGCTGCATCTGGAGCCGGACGCGTCGCCGGCGGTGCGCTCGGCGGTTCTCGAGACCTGGCGCACGGCAGAGGGCGGCCGGTCCTGGGTGGCCTCACGCGACGAGGCGATCGCGGCCGGATGGTTCGGCTCGACCGTCTCCACGGAGGTCGCGCCGCGGATCGGCGACATCATCATCGCGGCACGCAAGAGTATCGCCTATTACGACACCAGGGCGCCGAACCACAGCGGGCGCTCCATGGTGGGGCAGCACGGATCTCTCTCCGCAGCCGAGACCGCGATCCCATTGCTCCGTTTCGGCGCCTACGCGCGCTAAACCGGGTCGTCGTCCGAGCGGGCACCGAAGACGATCTCATCCCAGCTGGGCATCGAGGCGCGGCCCTTCTTTGCCGATGCCTTGGCCGGGCTCGCGAACGGTTGGGGTGCTGTGTCGGCGTGCCCGCGCGGCCGCTCGCCTCTGATGGGCGCGTCGAACTGGTCGAGCGGGATGTCGACGAGGCGCACGTTGCTCGTCGACGGATGCGCGGGCCTCGTGTCGTCGTCGGTCCATGACGCAGCGCTCTCCCGCTCACCGCGGCGGCGGCGGAGCGCGTCGAGGAGATCGGATGTCTGGCTGGACGAGGAGTCGTTCGCCGGCGCGCGGTTGATGGCGGCGGCCGACACCTCGGGGGAGGAGCCGGCGGCGCGGGCGAACGGGACCGGCTCGAAGTGGGAGCCAGACTCACGACCAACGTCGCCCGTTCGCACGTCGAAGGCACCGCTGTCGAACCGCGAGGAGTCCGGTGCGCGTTCGTCGCCACCGACTGCGCGCAGCCGCGGGATGAGGCCGCCGGGCATCTCGCCCTGCTGAGAGAGCGTGTTGGCCTCGTTGTTCATCGGCGCCAGCGCGGCACGCTTGGGCTCGTAGTTCCAGCGGGCGTCGTGATCGATCTGGTCTGCCGTGAAGGCGAGCTTCACGACCCAGGCACCGTCGGCCTGCTTCCAGCTCGCCCAGCGCTCGCCCGTCGCCCCGAGGTCGTGCAGGCGCCCACGGATCACCGAGCCGAACGTGGACCCCTGCTGTATGGGGTCGGTGTCGATCGCCGTATGTACCGCGACGTTCAGCGCCGACTCGATCACGAACTCGCGTTCGGCGAGCACGGGACCTTCGAACTTGCGGATGTAGTCGAGGTTCACGCCGGTGACGGCCGCAACCTCCTCGGCCGACAGGCCGGACCGAATTTGAGCCTGGATCTCCCGGGGGGCAGGCTTGCGCGTGTTGCCGGGTGGTGGAGTCGCCTCCCTGATCTTCGAGTGAAGCGTCTCGTTGATTGCGATTCTGAAGCGGGTGCCGTCGTTGGACGACGCGAGAAGCGCACCGTTCTCGACACCGGTGACTGTGAGGTCCTGCATGCGATTGACCTTTCGGGGTGTATCGAATTAGGCCAAGGTTCGCACGCGAACGCCCCGTATCGCGGGAATACGCCGGGCGTGCCGCAAGTTGACTCGAGGGCACTCGTGCGGCGGTGCGGCGACGGTTTGCTATTCCCTATCAATTCATGCAAACTATGCCCGCCCATTTGAATTCACGTGGCTGAACAGAACTGGAAAAGGCATGGCAACGGACTACGACGCGCCCCGCAAGACCGATGACGACTCGGAGTCTATCGAGGCGCTCAAGGAGCGGGTCCCGGACAAAATGTCCGGCCAAGTCGACGTCGACGATTCGGACAACCCCGGAGGCTTCGAGCTCCCAGGGGCCGACCTCTCGGACCTCGACCTCGACGTGGTGGTGCTCCCTCCCCAGGCTGACGAATTCACCTGCATCAGCTGCTTCCTGGTGAAGCACCGCTCTCAGATCGACCACACCGAGAAGCTCGGCGCCGTCTGTGCGGAGTGCACCTCCTAAGACGACCGGGCGGCTGGCGCGCGCAGTGAAGGACGCGCATCCGGGCCGCCGGCTCAGGCCACTCCACTTCTCGCCCGCTCGATAGCGTCGGCGAGGCGTTTCGGCCTCCTCGTGGAGACGAGCCAATAGGGCGCCGGGTCGGCCGGGTCGGTCACCGGGATCTTGACAACAGGCGAGACCCACCCCCTGATGACGAGCCAGGCCCTCGCGTCGAGACGCTGGCCACGCTCAAGCGTCGCCTCTTGCTTCTCGAAGGCCTCGGGAACACCGGCAAGGGCGACCGGCAGCCGCGCGCGGCCGGCGGATATCTGTGCGTCGGTCACCTCGATGACCGGGGATGTCGCGATGAGCGTCACAACGCAGCCGGCATACAGAACGAGTGCCGTCCACGCCCCCGCCGTGGGATTGATAGGTAGAAAGACCAGCAGACTCGCCGGAATCACGAGTGCGGTGGAAAGAAAGACCCACGCCGAGGGCCACAGGCGTTCATGATAGAGCTGCATGTGCCTATTCGATCAGATGTTCTGCACTACCCTCGTCACGTGGCCGAATACGTCGAAGTCCTGCTGAGTGTCGGCACACCGAATGTGCGGGCCCCGTCGTACGCCCACCCGGGAGACGCGGGTGCCGATCTCACCGCCGCCGAGCCTCACACCCTCGAGCCGGGGGAACGCGCCACGCTCGGCACCGGGGTGTCCATCGCGCTGCCAGACGGCTACGTCGGTCTCGTCGTCCCGCGCAGCGGCCTCGCAGCCCGGCACGGCATCACGATCGTCAACAGCCCGGGGACCGTTGATGCCGGCTATCGCGGCGAGATCCGGGTGACGCTCCTCAATACCGACAGTTCGAAGGCGTATTCTGTCGAGGTCGGCGACCGGATCGCGCAGCTCATCGTCATGCCGGTGACGAGAGCACAGTTCGTCCCGGTTGAAACCCTTCCCGGCAGTGCGAGGGGCGACCACGGCTTCGGATCGACCGGATACCGACGAAACGAACCAGGAGAACAGGCGTGAGTGATAACACCGCCATCGAAGGCATCGGAAACAACGACCGGGGCGAAATCGCCGACATGGGCGACGCGGACAACGCTCTCGACCACGCCAAGTCGGCGCCAGAGGACCGCGGGGTGAATGGACCGCTCGATGAGAGCGAGGCTAATGCTGTGCGTCCCTACGTTGACCTGGGCGGGGTGAAGATCCTCCCTCGAGAGGGACTCCACCTCCGCCTCGAGGTCGAGGAGGGCAGCAAGCGAGTGGTCGCCGTGGCCCTCGACTATGCCGGGTCGACCCTGCAGGTGCAGCCATTCGCCGCGCCGAGGACGACGGGCCTGTGGAACGAGATCCGGAGCCAGATCACCGACCAGATCCAGAAGCAGGGCGGATCGACCAAGGAGGTCGACGGTCCGTTCGGGCCGGAGCTTCTCGCCGAAATCCCGACGGTGCAGGCGGGCGGAGACGGCTCGATGCGCATCGCCCGGTTCATCGGCGTCGACGGCCCACGCTGGTTCCTGCGCGGCGTTGTCGCGGGTAGGGGCGCCGTCGACGCGGAGGCCGCAGCGCAGGTCGAGGATCTATTCCGCGGCGTCGTCGTGGTCCGCGGCTCCACGCCGATGCCCCCGCGTGACCTCATCCCGCTGCACATCCCCAAATCCGCGGCCGGGCAGACCGCACCGCCGCGCGAACCGGGGGAGTAACCGTGACGGACCGTGACGGCGGGCCCGAGGCGACCGGAGCGGAGGCGACCGGACCGGATGGGACCGGGTCTTCGTCCGCGCCCGCGAGCGAACCGTCCCTGCGCGAGGCCCTCGGCTTTGCCGCGAGGAACGCGGGGATCGGGCAGGTCGCGCCCGGCGAAATGCCCACAGCCGCGTCGCTCCTCAAGGCCGTCGGTGGCGTGCGGGGCATCGTCGAGGCGATTCTTCCCGCCCTTGGCTTCCTGGTGATCTATGCCACCACCGAGAACCTTGCCGCCGCGGTGCTTGTCCCCGTCGCGATCGCGATCGGGTTCGTACTGGTCAGGCTCATCTCTCGCTCGTCCGTGAACCAGGCCGTCGCCGGCGTCGGAGGCGTCGCCGTCTCGGCTGGCGTCGCGTTATTCACCGGCAGACCCGAGGACAACTTCGTTCCGGGACTCATCGTCAACGCGATTTCACTGCTCGTGCTGCTCGTGAGCATCCTCGCGCGACACCCCCTGATCGGGCTCATCGTCGGCGTGCTCAGCAACGACGGTCTCGAATGGCGGAACAGTCCCGCGAAGATGCGCGTGCTGACGCTCGCGACGGTGCTCTGGTGCGGGCTCTTCCTGCTGCGGCTCGTTGCCCAGCTGCCTCTCTACCTCGCTGGCGAAGTGGAGCTGCTTGGCACAGTCAAGCTCGTGCTCGGCGTGCCGCTCTACGCCGTCATGCTCTGGGTGACGTGGATGCTGGTGCGCAGCGTGTACCGGAGGGAAAACGCCGCGGCGTAGCGACGGCCGGCAGCTCGCCTGTGTCTATAATGATTTATCTTGACGTCGAGATACTTTCGATGGTTCGCCCCGTGCGAGCACACACCCGCGACATTTAGGCTTGCCTTGGTGGCACACCCGCAGGTCGGCGGTCAGGATTGGCAGACGTCAGCAAGGGAGACTCGACATGTCCGCAATCAACAGCTTCGGTTCGAAGGACACGCTCACTGTCGGTGCGACCGATTATGAGGTGTTCCGGCTCGACCGCGTCGCCGGATCCGAGAAGCTCCCGTTCAGCCTGAAGGTGCTGCTGGAGAACCTCCTCCGCACCGAGGACGGCGCCAACGTGACCCGCGCGCAGATCGAGGCTCTCGGTAACTGGGTCCCCACGGCCGAGCCCGACACCGAGATCCAGTTCACCCCCGCTCGCGTGGTGATGCAGGACTTCACCGGCGTTCCCTGCATCGTCGACCTCGCGACCATGCGCGAGGCTGTCGCCGAGCTGGGCGGCGACCCCAGCAAGATCAACCCACTGGCACCCGCCGAACTGGTGATCGACCACTCGGTCATCGCTGACCTGTTCGGCACCGCCGATGCTCTTGAGCGCAACGTCGAGATCGAGTATCAGCGCAACGGTGAGCGCTACCAGTTCCTCCGCTGGGGCCAGACCGCCTTCGACGACTTCAAGGTCGTCCCGCCGGGCACCGGAATCGTGCACCAGGTCAACATCGAGTACCTCGCGAGGGTGACCTACACCCGCACCGTCAACGGTGCCCTTCAGGCCTACCCCGACACCTGCGTCGGCACCGACTCGCACACCACGATGGTGAACGGGCTCGGCGTGCTCGGCTGGGGCGTCGGCGGCATCGAGGCCGAGGCCGCCATGCTTGGCCAGCCCGTCTCGATGCTCATCCCGAAGGTCGTCGGCTTCAAGCTGTCCGGAGAGATCCCCGCGGGAGTCACCGCAACCGACGTCGTGCTCACCATCACCCAGATGCTGCGTCGACACGGCGTCGTTGGCAAGTTCGTCGAGTTCTACGGACCCGGCGTCGCCTCGGTGCCCCTCGCGAACCGCGCCACCATCGGAAATATGAGCCCGGAGTTCGGCTCCACCGCCGCGATGTTCCCGATCGACGACGTGACCCTCGACTACCTGCGCCTCACCGGCCGCGACGAGGATCAGGTGCGCCTCGTCGAGGAGTATGCCAAGCTCCAATCGCTTTGGCATGACCCCTCGACCGAGGCGACCTACAGCGAGTACATCGAGTTGGACCTGTCGACCGTCGTGCCGTCCATCGCCGGACCGAAGCGCCCCCAGGACCGCGTCGAGCTCAGCCGGGCGAAAGACCAGTTCGAGATCGACCTCAACGACTACGCCGGTGTGACCCGCTCGAAGGTCGACGCGGCGATCGAGGGCACCTTCCCGGCATCCGACCCGATCGGCCTTACCCCGCAGGACGAGACGTCCGCGCACGCCCCGGCCCACAACCACCACTCGAGCCACGCCCCGTCACGGGCCTCGACCCCCACCCGCGTCACCCTCGAGGACGGCACCGGCTTCACGCTCGACCACGGCGCTGTCGCGATCGCGGCGATCACCTCGTGCACGAACACGTCTAACCCCTCGGTCATGCTTGCTGCAGGCCTGCTGGCCCGCAACGCCAGCATGAAGGGCCTCAAGGTCAAGCCGTGGGTCAAGACCACCCTCGCGCCGGGGTCCAAGGTCGTCACCGACTACTACGAGAAGGCCGGCCTCACCAGCTACCTCGAAGACCTCGGCTTCTTCACCGTCGGCTACGGCTGCACGACCTGCATCGGAAACTCCGGCCCGCTGCTCGACGAGATTTCGGCGGCGGTCAACGACAACGACCTCGCCGTCACCGCGGTGCTCTCGGGCAACCGCAACTTCGAGGGCCGCATCAACCCCGACGTCAAGATGAACTACCTCGCGAGCCCGCCGCTCGTCATCGCCTACGCCCTCGCCGGATCGATGAACTTCGACTTCGAGACCGATTCCCTCGGTACCGCGACCGACGGAACCGAGGTGTTCTTCAAGGACATCTGGCCCGACGCTGTCGAGGTTCAGCAGACAATCGACTCCGCGATCGATACCGAGATGTTCACCCACGAGTACGCGGGCGTCTTCGACGGCGACGACCGCTGGCGTTCTCTGCCGACCCCGACCGGTCCGACGTTCGAGTGGGACGAGAAATCCACCTACGTTCGCAAGCCCCCGTACTTCGACGGCATGACGATCGAGACGACCCCGGTTACCGACATCAGTGGCGCACGCGTGCTCGCGAAGCTCGGCGACTCGGTCACCACCGACCACATCAGCCCCGCCGGCAGCATCAAGGCGGACAGCCCCGCCGGGCACTACCTCAACGAGCACGGCGTCGACCGCGCGGACTACAACTCCTACGGCTCACGGCGCGGCAACCACGAGGTGATGATCCGCGGCACCTTCGCGAACATCCGGCTCAAGAACCAACTCCTCGATGGCGTCGAGGGTGGCTACACGCGCGACTTCACGCAGCCCGACGCCCCGCAGGCCTTCATCTATGACGCTTCGGCGAACTATCAGGCGGCCGAGATCCCCCTCGTCATCCTCGGAGGCAAGGAATACGGTTCCGGGTCGTCACGCGACTGGGCGGCGAAAGGCACGAGTCTCCTCGGCGTCAAGGCCGTCATCACGGAGAGCTTCGAGCGGATCCACCGCTCCAACCTCATCGGGATGGGCGTCGTACCGCTGCAGTTCCCGGCCGGTGAGACGTGGGCGTCGCTCGGCCTCGATGGCACCGAGACGATCAGCATTACGGGTATCGCCGAGCTCAACAACGGCACGACGCCGCGTACGGTGCACGTTGTCGCCGAGCCCAGCGCGCAGTCTCCGGCAGGCAAGCAGACCGTCGAGTTCGACGCCATCGTCCGCATCGACACGCCCGGTGAGGCCGACTACTACCGCAACGGGGGGATCCTGCAGTACGTGTTGCGGTCCCTCGTGTCCTGAAACCTCCGAGTAAGCCGGAAGTAGACTCGACGCCATGACGCTCCTCGAGAAAATCCGCGGTCCGCGCGACCTCGATTCGCTATCGCCGGAGCAGCTTGTCACGCTTGCTGCGGAGATCCGCACATTCCTGATCGGCGAGGTGTCGAAGACGGGCGGTCACCTCGGTCCGAACCTCGGCGTGGTCGAGCTCACGCTCGCGATTCACCGGGTGTTCGACTCGCCGAAGGATCCGATCGTCTTCGACACGGGACACCAGTCGTACGTGCACAAGCTGCTCACGGGCCGGCAGGACTTCAGCCGGCTGCGTGAGCGCGGCGGGCTCGCCGGATACCCACAGCGCTCCGAATCGGTGCACGACGTCGTGGAGAGCTCGCACGCGTCAAGCTCGCTGTCCTGGGCGGACGGAATCTCCCGCTCGTTCACGATGACGGGGCAGCACGACCGGTACGTGGTCGCGATCGTTGGGGATGGCGCCCTCACCGGCGGCATGACGTGGGAGGCGCTCAACAACATCAGCGACGATAACAAGCGCAAGCTCGTGATTGTCGTCAACGACAACGGCCGCTCCTACGCCCCCACCATCGGTGGAATGGCCCGGTTCCTGAACACCGTGCGCACTCGACGGTCGTACCGTAATCTGTACCTCTCCAGCCGCAGCCTGTTCGACCGCTTCGGCGCGCCAGGGCAGGCGTTCTACCGCGGCGTGCGCGGCGGGCTTCACGGCTTCCTGTCGCGGTTCAGTAACAACGAGGCGCTGTACTCCAACCTCGACATCAAGTACATCGGGCCGATCCACGGCCACGATATCGCCGCGCTCCGGGAGGCTCTGGAGCAGGCGAAGAACTACGACGGCCCGGTGATCGTGCACGCCATCACCCAGAAGGGTCACGGCTACCAGCCCGCACGCCAGGACGACGCAGACCAGTTCCACGCCGTCGGCCAGATCGACCCGGAGACGGGCGAGCCGATCGGCGCCCCCGGCAAGGCTTCCTGGACCTCCGTCTTCTCGGACGAGATCGTGAAGCTCGCCGACAAGGACGACACGATCGTGGGAATCACGGCCGCGATGCTGCGCCCGACCGGCCTGCACAAGCTCGCCCAAAAATATCCGGACCGGGTGCTCGATGTCGGCATCGCGGAACAGCACGCTGTGACCTCGGCGGCCGGGATGGCCTTCGGCGGGCTGCACCCCGTCGTCGCCCTCTATGCGACGTTCATCAACCGCGCATTCGATCAGGTACTCATGGACGTCGCCCTGCACAGGGCCGGCGTCACGTTCGTGCTTGACCGCGCCGGTGTCACCGGCCCGGACGGCCCGAGCCACCACGGCATGTGGGACCTTGCGATCCTGCAGGTCGTCCCCGGCATCCGCCTGAGTGCCCCCCGGGACGCGACGAGGCTTCGTGAGGAGCTCGGCGAGGCCGTCGCTGTCACCGACGGTCCGACCGTCGTGCGCTTTTCGAAGGGCAGTGTCGGCAACGAATTCGACGCCGTGCGCCGGCTCGACGACGGGGTGGACGTGCTGCGCGATACGCCGCACAAGGACGTGCTGATCGTGACGGTCGGACCAATGGCTGAGCTGGGCCTGCAGGTCGCCGAGCGGCTCGCCGCGCAGGGCATCGGCGCCACCGTCGTCGACCCGCGCTGGGTGGTTCCGGTTCCTCAGAGCATCATCGCCCTCGCCGCCGAGCACCGCATCCTCATTTCGATTGAGGACGGCATCCGAGTCGGGGGAGTGGGCACCCGCATCCGTCAGGACCTGCGTGCCGCCGGCGTCGACACCGCGGTGACCGAGCTCGGCCTTCCCGACCAGTTCATCGATCACGCCTCGCGCGCCCAGATCCTCGAGCAGTTCGGCCTGACTCCGCAGCGCATCGCGCGCGATGTCGTTGCGCAGGTGCTCGGGAGCAAGATTCCCGTCGCCCGACCCTTGCCCGAGGATGCCGCGGACGCCAGGCGACTGAACCCGTCGTCGCTGCAGAACGACTGAGCACCGCTTCGTCGCCCTGGCGCGCTGCGGCGGGCCGTACGACACAAGCCCCGCCCACCCAGCCTCACGGCCGGGTGGGCGGGGCCCCTGTGAGCTTGCGGGCTACTCCATGCCGCGGATCGGCGGCGTGTGGAAGGTGCCGCCGAAGACACGTTCCGACGCGCCGACGCGGTCGAGGTAGGGAGTTGCACCGCCCATCTGGAACGGCCAGCCCGCTCCGAGGATGAGGCAGAGGTCGATGTCCTCGGGGGCCGCGACAACGCCGTCCTCGAGCATCCGGTGAATTTCGTCGGCGAGTCCGTCCTCGACTCGGCGCAGGATCTCGTCGCCTGTCATCGGCGATTTTCCACCCTTCACGATCGAGACTGCCTTTTTGTCGAAGCCCTTGATTTTGCCCTTGGCGTCGCGCTCGAAGATCTGCCCGTGCTCGGCCAGGGCGTGCAGGTTCTTACTTTCGAAGAACCGGTCGGGGAACGCCGCATGGTGCGTGTCGAGCACGTGCGCCCCAACCTTGAGCCCGACGAGCTCGAGCAGCTCGAACGGTGTCATCGGCAGGCCGAATGGGGCGATCGCCTTGTCGACGACCTCGAAGGGTGTGCCGGTGTCGACCGCGTGCATCGCCTCGCCAAGGAGCTTGGCGAGGATGCGGTTGACAACGAAACCGGGGGTGTCGGTGGTGATGACCGCGTTCTTGTACAGCTTTGCGGCGGTGACCATCGCCGTGCTGAGGGTCGTGTCATCGGTCGAGGGGGCTCTGACGACCTCGACGAGCGGCATGACCGCGACGGGGTTGAAGAAGTGAAATCCGACCAGGCGTTCCGGGTGGGCGAGCTTCGCACCGATCTGCTCGACCGACAGCGACGAGGTGTTGGTGGCGAGCACCGCGGTGTCGGACACGTGCTTCTCGATCTCAGCGAAGACGTCCTGCTTGACGCCGAGCTCCTCGAAGACCGCCTCGATGATCCAGTCGGCGTCGGCGAAATCCGCCTTGTCGGTGGTTCCGGTCACGAGAGCTTTGAGCCGATTCGACTCGTCACCGTTGATCTTTCCCTTGCTCTGGAGCAAGTCGATCTCACCACGGATGTAGTCGACGCCCTTGTCCACGCGGGCCTGGTCGAGGTCGGTGATGACAACGGGCACCTTGAGCCGGCGCACGAACAGCAGGGCGAACTGGCTGGCCATCAGGCCGGCGCCGACCACACCGACCTTGGTTACCGGTTTCGCGAGGGCCTTGTCGGGGGCACCCGCCGGCCGTTTCGCGCGCTTCTGCACCAGGTTGAAGGCGTAGATGCTCGCTCGGAACTGGTCCCCGGAGATCAGCTCGGCCAGTGCCTCATCCTCGGCGGCGAAGCCGGTCGCCCTGTCGGTGTTCTTGGCCGCCTTGATCAGGTCGAGCGCCGTGTACGGCGACTGGGCGACCGTGCCGATGCGGCTCTCGAGCATTTTGCGGGCGATCCCGACAGCCGCGTCCCACTTCACGGCACGTTCGAGCTTGCCGGGCACGTTCGGGCGCTTCACGGCGACCGAGCCTGAGATCACCCCATCCGCGAACTTCAGTGAGTCCTCGAGGAAGTTCGCCGAGTCGAAGATCGCGTCGGCAATGCCCAGGTCGAACGCGTCCTGGCCCTTCAGGGTGCGGTTGTTCTTGAGTGGGTTCTCGATGATGACCTTGAGGGCGTTCTCGATGCCGATGAGGTTCGGCAGGATCCACGCCCCTCCCCAGCCGGGGATGATTCCGAGGAACACCTCGGGGAGGGCCACAGCGGGGACACCACGGTCGATCGTGCGGTAGTTCGCGTTGAGTGCCACCTCGAGGCCGCCGCCGAGCGCGAGCCCGTTGATGAATACGAAGGTGGGCACGCCCAGGTCGTCGAGCTTGCCGAGGACCTCGTGGCCGAGCTGGGCGAGCTGCTTTGCGACCGCCTTGCTGGGGATTTCGCTGACCTTGCTGAGGTCGGCGCCCGCCGCCAGGATGAACGGCTTGCCAGTGATGGCGAGGCCCGCAATCTCTCCGTTCGCGGCGCGATCCCGCTGAGCGTCGAGTGCGGAGCCCAGCTCCATGAGTGTCACCGGGCCGAGCGTGTTCGGCCTGGTGTGGTCGCGGTCGTTGTCGAGCGTAATGAGGGCGATGGTGGTGCCGCTGGCGAGCTGAACGTCGCGCACGTAGGAGTGCGTCACGACTTCGTCGCCGGACAGGGCGGTGAGGTCTCCGTATGCGGTGGTGATAGTCATCTACTTTCCCTTCCGTGCGTTGCGCTTGCCGGTGTAATGCGGGTTCTCCCAGATGACGGATCCGCCCTGGCCGAGGCCGATGCACATGGCGGTGAGCCCGTAGCGCACCTCGGGGTGCTCGGCGAACTGCGCCGCGAGCTGGATCATCAGCCGCACGCCGGAGGAGGCGAGCGGGTGCCCGACGGCGATCGCGCCGCCCCACTGGTTGACGCGAGGATCGTCGTCGTCGATGCCGAAGTGGTCCAGAAGCGACAGCACCTGAATCGCGAAGGCCTCGTTGAGCTCGAACAGTCCGATGTCGTTGATTGTGAGTCCCGCCTTGCGGAGGGCCTTCTCGGTCGAGGGGACCGGTCCGATGCCCATGATCTCGGGCTCGACGCCGGCGAACGCGAAGCTCACGAGCCGCATCTTCGGGGTCAGGCCGAGTTCCTTCGCCGCGTCTGCGCTCGCGAGCAGGCTCGCGGTCGCCCCGTCGTTGAGACCGGAGGAGTTGCCGGCGGTCACGCGTCCGTGCGGGCGGAACGGCGTACGCAGAGCGGCGAGGCCCTCGAGCGTGGTCTCGGGGCGCGGTGCTTCGTCGGCCGTGGCGAGGCCCCAGCCGCTCGCACTGCGGGTCGCGACCGGGATGAGGTCGGGCTGGATCTTGCCATCCAGGTAGGCCTGGGCAGTCTTCTGCTGGCTTCCGAGGGCGAACCGGTCGGCGCGCTCCTTGGTCAGGTGTGGGAAGCGGTCGTGGATGCGCTCGGCCGTGTTGCCCATGTTCAGGGCCTCGGCGTTCACGAGCTTCTCCGACTGGAACCGCGGGTTCGGGTCAACACCCGAGCCCATCGGGTGCCGACCCATGTGCTCCACTCCGCCGGCGATCACGATGTCATAGGCGCCGAAGGCGATGCCGCCGGCGGTTGCGGTCACGGCCGTCATTGCGCCGGCGCACATCCGGTCGATGGCGTAACCGGGCACCGAGCGGGGTAGACCCGCGAGGATGGATGCCGTGCGGCCGAGGGTGAGGCCCTGGTCGCCCGTCTGGGTGGTCGCGGCGATGGCGACCTCGTCGATCCGTTCTTTTGGAACGTTCGGGTTGCGCTCGAGCAGCCCGATGATGGCCTTGACGACGAGGTCGTCGGCCCGCGTCTGCCAGTACATTCCCTTTTCGCCAGCTCGACCGAACGGGGTTCGCACCCCGTCGACAAACACGACTTCAGCTCTCTCGGCCACAATGCCTCCAACTCAGGTACGGATGTTCACGAGCGTAGGCGGGGCGAAAAGGGCAGGGGAATCCTTTGACTGTTCCTACGACTCGCCGTGCCCGAGTTCACCCGTGATTTGGACAGCATCCACAAAGGCATTGAGGATTACCTGTGCGGTTGCGTCAATCTGCCACTGACGTACGCCCAGTTCGCGCATGGCCTCCTGCAGCAAACCGGACTCGAGGGGAGCCGGCGGCGACCACGCGAGCCGGCGCAGCGTCTCGGGTAGCAGCAGGTTCTCGACGGGAACGTCGAGCAGCACCGATACCTCGGCGATCGCCGCCTTGGAGACCTTCAGGCGCTTATCGGCAGGGGGATTGCGATCCGACCAGACCCGAGCGGGCGGCACTGCGTCGCCGGCGATGTGGACGGGCGGCAGGTCGGTGGACACCGTTCCGGCCTCGATCGCCTCCCACCACCGCCCGAGTTCGGAGCGGCTGGCCCTGCCGTTGAACTCGCGCAACGCGGCGAGGTCACGCTTGGACTCCGGCAGGGACCGGGCCGCGGCGACGAGGGAGGAATCCGGCACGAGGCGCCCCGGCGAGGTGTCGATCTCGCGGGCGAAGGCGTCCCGAGCGAGCCAGAGTTCCCGGGCGACGGCGAGGTTGCGCGCGCCGCGCACGGTGCTGAGGCCGGTGAGCCGTCGCCAGGCATCCATCTTCACGGGCTTCACCTGGCGGGTGAGCACGGCGGCGAACTCCTGCTCCGCGATTCCCGTCTTGCGTTGCTCCTGCAGCACCCTCTCCATCGCATCGCGCAGGTCGACGAGCAGTTCCACATCGAGGGCAGCGTAAACGAGCCACGACTGGGGGAGCGGTCTCGTCGACCAGTCGGCCGCCGAGTGCTCCTTGGCGAGGTGGATGCCGAGGAGGCTCTCCACCACGGTTCCGAGCCCCACCCGCGGCAACCCGGCTAGTCGCGCGCCCAGCTCGGTGTCGAAGATCACTGTCGGGTCGAGACCGACCTCACGCAGGCAGGCAAGGTCTTGGCTGGCGGCGTGCAGCACCCATTCGTCCTCGTGGATCGCGGTGTTGAGCTCCTCGAAGGAGCCGATCGCCGGGGGGTCGAAGAGGAAGATCCCGGCGCCGCGCCGGAACACTTGGATCAGGTAGGCGCGCTGGGAGTAGCGGAATCCGGATGCGCGCTCCGCGTCGATGGCGATCGGCCCGTGCCCGGCCGCGATGGTCTCGACTGCGACCAGATACTCCTCGCGGGTGTCGATCACGCGCATGATGGCGTGCGGATCGGGCACGTCTTCCTCTGCGGGGGAAGGCGGTGTGTTCTGAGCGGCGTTACTCACGCCCTGCTCGACGTGACGACAACATGGTCACTCCTTCAATGGTCGGCGGAAGGCCCGCCAACATGCACACTAGCTCCCCCCAGCCTTCCACATGAGCGGCGATGTCGGTGCCCTGTGGTGTCCATGAGGCACGCAATTCTATTTGGGCCCCGTCGCCCTGCTCGGCGAGCTCGCCGTATCCGGTCGAGAGGATCTTCGTGGCGGTGCCGGATAGCGAGTGATACCGGGCCCCGCGGGCTGCGAGCGCGTCGACCAGCCACGACCAGGCGACGTCTGCAAGGAACGGGTCGACGCCGATGTCGGTCTCGAGCGGCGACTGGGCGAAGCAGACGATACGGAACTCCCCGTCCCAGCCCTGCTGGCCCTCGGGGTCGTGCAGCAGGATGAACCGTCCGGTGCCCAGGTCCGAGTCACCCTCGTGGCGGGCCGGGGTGACGTCGGCGGCGAACGCGACGGCGAACGGCGCGACTCCCGATGGTGCCGTGATTGTGGTGATCGCCAGCTCTTTTCTGGGCACCGCCCGGCGGATCGACTCGAGCGCCGAGGCGAACGCGGGTGGGGCCGAGGCTCCGGAGACTGTTTCGGGCACGAGTGAAGATTAGAGTTTGTGCGTGGCAGATTCCGGAAGGCACGCCGACCGCCGGCCCCCGTGGTGGAGCATCGTGATCTTCTCCGTGTTGTCGCTCGTCGCAATGAGCGGAACGGTCACTGCTCTCATCGTGCTGCGCGTAGCTCGGCTCGTCGTGGCGCCACCGAGGAGCCGCACCGACGACGTGCCGATCCTCGAGGTGGATGTGCACGCGCGAACGGTGACCCTCGGCCGTACCGTCGACTCGGCGACGCCCGGCCGCTACGGGCTATGGTTCTCCCGCGACTCCGGGCATGCGAGGCTCGGCGGGGTTTCGGCTGAGACCGATGGAACCGTGACCCGCGAGCTCCTCGGCGTCGACTTCGGCGAGCTACTGCCGGGCACGAGGGGCCGGTTCAGCGGGTGGTTCTTCCTGACACCCAGGGATCTGGGCGTCGACCACGAAAGCGTGAGCCTCGTGACGACGCTTGGCCCGGCGCCGGCGTGGGTGATCCTCGCCGAGCGGGACGAGCACGGCACCGCGCCGACGAAATGGGCGGTGCTGGTGCACGGGCGCGGGGTGACCCGCTCGGAGACGCTGCGCTGCGTCGGCGTTTTCCGTGAGGCCGGGTACAACTGTGTGCTCATCTCGTGGCGCAACGACGGCGACGCGCCCGCGAGCGACGACCGCCGCTACGCCCTCGGCGCGACCGAATGGCTCGACGTCGAGGCGGGCATGCGATTCGCCCACGATGAGCGGGGCGCGACCGACATCGTCCTCGTGGGGTTCTCGATGGGTGGCGCCGCGGTGCTGCAGGCCGCGGCGAACTCAGAGCTTGCGGTCCTCGTGCGCGGGATCGTGCTCGAATCGCCCGTCGTCGACTGGGCGCCAACCCTTCTCTTTCAGGCCAGGGCACTGCGGGTTCCACGGCTGGTGCAAGCCGCGGCGATCACCCTCCTCGGCAGTCGGCGCGCTCATCGGATCACCGGTCTGCGGGCTGCGATCGACTTTCGGAGGCTGGACTTCGTGCTGCGCAGCGACGAGTTGACCGTGCCCATCCTGCTGATGCACAGCGACGACGACGGCTATGTGCCGCCGACCGCGTCACGGGCGCTCGCCGCCGCGCGCCCCGACATCGTGACGTTCCACCCATGGCGGGGGGCGCGGCATGCGCGCCTGTGGAACTACGACCCGGTGCGCTTCACAGCCCAGATCGGCCAGTGGCTGGCTGCCCTGCCGCTGGGCGGGGGACCAGCCACCTCGCGTACAGGCCACTCGCATCGTCCATCAGGAGCTGACTGAGATCGAGCCGCCGATCGGCGACGCCGGCTCCACCGAGAAGGGGCAGCTGGGCGCTCGTGATGACCGGCCCGGTCGAGAGGCAGAGTTCATCGACGACATCGGCGTCGAGGAGCTGCCCGGCAAGGCTCGGGCCGCCCTCGCAGACGATGTGGGCAAGTCCGCGGTCGCGCAGCCGGGCTATGACGTCGGTGGGCGCGATGCGAGCGCCGACGTCGTCAACCACGATGATCTCGGCGGCGAGGCCGTCGAGCGAGGCCTCGGCGCGTGCGACGGCGGCGGCGGGGCAGATCACGAGCAGCCGGCCGGGTTCGACATCGCCTCTCACCTTGTGTCCGTCGAGGTCACCGGTACCGGTCAGGATGGCGAGGCGCGAGTTCTTCGGCAGGTGGTAGCCCTCCGCCCTGACGCTCGCGGCTCCGACAAGCACGACGTCGGCAAGGGAGCGGATGGCCCGGAGGATCGTTCGGTCAGCCCTGTTCGTGAGCGAGTCAGAAGTGCCATCGCCCCCCGTGGCACTCCCGTTCACGCTGGAGACGAGGTTGAGGCGCAGCCACTCGGGCCGGGGTGGAGTGTACAGCGCCGCGAGAGCCTCTAGAGCGTGACCCTCACCGAGATCGATTCGTTCCGCGTTGTGTGCGGACGGCACCACCCTCGTGAGTATCACGCCGCGATTTTCGCGCGAATCTGTCGCTTCGAGCGCGCGAGGAGCGCGTTCATCCCGCGCATCCGGAGCGGGCTCACGGCATCCGTCAGCCCGATCGTCTGCGGGAAGTCGTCCGGAACGTCGAGCACCTCGTCGGCGCTGAGTCCGGAAAGCCCCTGCACGAGGATCGAGGCGAACCCGCGCGTTGTCGGCGCCTCCCGCGGCGCCGTCGCGTGCAGGTGCACGGTGCCGTCGTCGCCGACCTCGACGAAAATAAACACCGGTGCCTGGCACTCCTCGACGCGCTCGAGGAGGTCCGGGTGGTCGGCGAACTGGTCGGGGAGCTCCGGCAGCTCATTGGCGAACTCGAGCAGCAGCACCAGCCGGTCGGACTGGTCGAGCTCGAGAAAGTCGTCGCGGATCTGCACGAGGGACTGCGGTAGGTCGGTCACCCGGTCCATTATCCCTTGCGCGGGGGAACCTCGCCCGGCTCACTGCCGCGAACGATCGGCACCCTCACGGCGCTGCCCCACTCCGTCCAGGACCCGTCGTAGTTGCGCACGTTCTCGAAACCGAGCAGGTGGGTAAGCACGAACCAGGTGTGCGCCGACCGCTCTCCGATCCGGCAGTAGGCGATGACCCGGTCGCCGTCGCTCAGCCCGGCCTCGCCGCGATAGAGCGCATCGAGGTCCGGCGTGCGCCGGAAGGTACCGTCGTCTGCGGCCGCCTTGCCCCACGGCACATTGTGCGCGCTGGGAATGTGGCCGGCGCGCAGGGCTCCCTCATCGGGGTAGGCGGGGGCGGTCGTGCGCTCGCCGCTGAATTCTTCGGGTGAGCGCACGTCGATGAGAGGCTCGCCGAGGTGCGCGATCACGTCGTCCTTATAGGCACGGATCGAACTGTCGTCGCGCTCGACGACGGGGTAGTCGACTGAGGCCTGGCGTGGCCGCTCTGTCGTGTAATCGCGGCCCTCCGCCTCCCACTTCGCCCGGCCTCCGTCGAGCAGCCGCACGTCGGCGTGGCCGAAGAGAGTGAAAACCCAGAGAGCGTAGGCAGCCCACCAGTTGTTCTTGTCGCCGTAGATGACGACGGTCGTGTCGCGGGTGATGCCGCGCGACCCGAGCAGCTTCGCGAAGGCGACGCCGTCGATGTAGTCCCGCTCGACCGGATCGTTGAGGTCGGTATGCCAGTCGATCTTGACCGCACCGGGGATGTGCCCGGTCTCGTACAGCAGGACGTCCTCATCCGATTCGACCACCACGAGGCCGGGGGAGGACAGGTGCTCCTGAAGCCAACCTGTCGAGACAAGTCGCTCGGGATGGGCGTAGCCAATGAATTCCTCGGATGAATCGACCTCGATGGCCATCTGAACCTCCTGTGGGCGCGGGCTCGCCGGCACGACGCCGACATCTCCAAGGTTAGGCTGGTGCGACCACGAGATTGACCATCCACGACCAAGGTGAGGCCAAAAGAATTGTCCGCTGACCCGGTGCGCGTTGTGAATAGGCTCATCGACCGACGGCCCACCATCAGCGGGGCGCAGATCGTCGCGCACCTGGTGCCGCCGCGGCAGTTCGTGAGCGCCACCATCGACTCCTACCGCCCCGACCCGGACTACGCATCCCAGACCGAGGCTGTCGAGGCAGTCGACGTGTTCTCATCAGTTTGGACCGCGGGTCCAAGCGGCGGCTTCTTCCGGCGCAAGCGCACTCCCGTGGCGCTCCCCGGAATCTACTTCGACGGCGGCTTCGGCGTCGGCAAGACCCACCTGCTCGCGGCGCTCTGGCACCGCGCGCCCGGGCGCAAATACTTCGGCACCTTTATCGAATACACGGCCCTGGTCGGCGCGCTCGGCTACGCCGAGACCATCCACCTGCTGCGCGGGGCATCCCTCGTCTGCATCGACGAGTTCGAGCTCGACGACCCGGGCGACACCCGCCTGATGTCCCGCCTGCTCTCCGAACTCGTGCACAGCGGCACCCGCATTGCAGCGACCTCGAACACGCCCCCCAACGCCCTCGGCGAGGGCCGGTTCGCCGCAATCGACTTTCTCCGCGAGATCGATGCTCTCGCCGCACAGTTCAGGACCATCAGGATCGACGGACTCGACTACCGTCGTCGCACGGTCTCCGGGCATGCAGGCACCATCCCGGACGGCGAGATCGAGAACGCGATCGGGGCGGTCGACGGGTCCACGACGATCGACGACTTCGACGAGGTCGTCGAGCATCTCGCGACCGTGCACCCGTCCCGCTACGTCACTCTTGTCGAGGGCCTCTCCGCCGTCGCCTTCCGCAACGTGCGCCAGTTCGCCAGCCAGACGGATGCCCTCAGGTTCGTCGCCTTTGTCGACCGGCTCTACGACGCTCAGGTGCGCATCATCGCCACCGGCCGGCCGCTCGACGAGGTGTTTGCCGAGGACATGCTTGCGGGTGGCTACCGTAAGAAATACCTGCGTGCGATGAGCCGCCTCATCGCTCTCACCTCCTCGGACTGATCCCGGCGCTCCGTCGAGCCGAGCCGCGCACCCCAACTCGGGGCCGATTCGTGGTGCCTCGAAACACGATGTTAACGCGCCACCGGCGCGCGTAACAGGCTCGAAACACGGCGAGGCCACTGACGAAACCTACTCCCGAGAAACTGTCTTCGTACCCGAGCTGGCTCGGTGCCGGTGCTGGCCCCTCCGCGGGCGTCGGTCGACATTCAGTCATCGCATACCTAAGAGAGGTTCATGATGGATCAAGGCAACACCGCCTTCCTGCTTATCTGCGCGGCGCTTGTGCTGTTGATGACGCCCGGTCTGGCGTTCTTCTACGGCGGCCTCGTCAAGGCAAAGAGCGTCATCAGCATGATGATGATGAGTTTCGGGGCCCTCGGCCTCATCGGGGTCCTGTGGGTCCTCTACGGTTACGCGATCACGTTCGCCAACGGTGGAACCGAGGGGTTCCTCGGAATCGATGGGTTCCTCGGGATCGACACAGCGAATCTCGGTCTGAATGGCCTCCTCGAGACCCCGGAGGGGGCGGCGTTCCCACCCATCGCCTTCGCCGCCTTCCAGGCAACCTTTGCCATCATCACCGTTGCCCTCATCTCCGGCGCGATCGCCGACCGGGCCAAGTTCGGGGCGTGGATGATCTTCGCCGGCATCTGGGCCACCGTCGTCTACTTCCCCGTTGCAAGCTGGGTGTTCAACTTCAGCCTCGCCGAGGACGGCTCCTTCAGTGACGGGGGCTGGATCACCTACGGCATGCAGGAAGTGTTCGGCCTCGGGGCGATCGACTTCGCCGGTGGAACCGCCGTGCACATCAACGCGGGCGCCGCGGCCCTCGCGCTCGCCCTCGTGCTGGGCAAGCGCGTCGGATTCGCCAAGGGCGCCCACGTGCCTCACAACCCGCCATTCGTTCTGCTCGGCGCCGGCCTCCTCTGGTTCGGCTGGTTCGGCTTCAACGCTGGCTCCGAGCTCGCCGCCGACGGCGTTGCGGCCCTCGCCTTCCTCAACACGATCGCCGCCCCGGCGGCCGCGCTGCTGGCCTGGCTCGTCGTCGAGAAGATCCGCGACGGCAAGCCGACCTCGGTCGGTGCCGCGTCCGGAGCCGTCGCCGGCCTCGTCGCGATCACCCCGGCCTGCGCGTCGATCCACCCGATCTGGGCGATCCTGCTCGGCTTCATCGCCGGTGCCGTCTGCGCCCTCGCGATCGACCTGAAGTTCAAGCTCGGCTTCGACGACTCGCTCGACGTCGTGGGCATCCACCTCGTCGGTGGCCTCATCGGAACCCTGTACCTGGGCTTCTTCGCCAACGGAACCGGCCTTTTCATGGGCGGCGATGGAACGCAGCTCATGGTGCAGGCGATCGCGGCCTTCTCGGTGATGGCCTTCTCCTTCACACTCGCCTTCGTCATCGGCCTCGCAATCGAGAAGACGATTGGATTCCGAATCAAGAACGAGGACGAACTCGCCGGCCTCGACACCGTGGTCCACGGCGAAGAGGGCTACGTGCTCGCCGGAACGCGGTAGCAGCAGCACAACACCGGGGTGCCGCCTTCCGGGCGGCTCCCCTTCCTGAGTTCCGGCCGGACCGGTCCTCAGCGCACCCCTACGCTGGTCACTGGAGGCGACGTGATCATCGAGGTATCCCCACTCACCCTGCTCGCGACGATCGCGATCGTTGGCCTCGGCCCGGCGATCACCGCGCTCACCGACGCCTGGCAGGGAGCCGCCGGCATCCGCTCCCTGGCCGCGGGCACCGCGCACTCCGGTGCCGGCTGGCTCGGCTGGCTGACCATAGCCGGGATCCTCCGGCCCGACATCGACCCGCTGCTCGTGCTGCCTCTCACTGCGCTCAGCGGCGTCGCGGCGGTCCTCGCGGCCACGCCCGCGCGCGCTCTCGGGCGCCGCGCGCGCAGCACCCTCGCCTACGCGGCGCTCTGGTCGGCGCTCGTCTTCGTGCCTGTGGCCGTCGCCCTGTTCTCAGCGAAGGGATTCCTCGCCACCGAACTGGCGACAGTGGATCTCGCCGGTGCGCTGCCGGTCCTTGTGGCCGGCGGATGCGGCGGGCTCGCGGTCCTTGTCCTCGAGCGCCGACGGGTCGAGCGTTCGCGGGCGAACAACCCCGCCTGGGTGCTGCTTGGCATTTTTGCGGTGGTCTGGGCACTCTGGATTCTGTGGCTCCTCGGGATGGAACTCGCGATCGACGAGATCACGCCGCTGATCATCGCGAACACGCTCATGACCCCGGTGGCCTCGGTCGCGGCGTGGCTCGTGGTGCAACGCATCCAGCACGCGAAAACCACTCCGTCGGCTGCGGTCGGCGGGCTGCTCTGCGGCCTCGTGGCGATCGCGCCGGGCAGCGGCAACCTGAGCACCATCGGAGCGCTCCTCACCGGAATCGTCGCGGGCGCACTGTGCTCCCTCGTGGGCTATTCGGCCGCGCGGCGAACCGGCAACTCACTCTGGCTGGTGGTCACGATCCTGCTCGGAGGTGCCGGGCTCGGCGTCGGCCTCATCGGCGCCCTCGCGACCCGCACCGGAATCGTGTTCACCGGTCAGCCCGAGGCCCTACTCACCCAGTTCGCGAGCGTCGCGATCGTCGCCGTCTACGCCGGCGCCGTGTCGCTCGCCTGCTGGTTCGTCGTCTCCCGGTTTGCGCCACGCCCGGCGGCGAGGGCGCTCGCAGGTTCCTGAGGGCGACCCGCACGTACAGTGAGCTCGTGGACCCCATCACCTCGACCGCACCGCCCCTCATCGGCCGTCCGGTGCTCCGACAGCTCTGGCGCGACCTTGTCTTCGTGCACTGGCGAGTCGACCCCGACGAGATCGCGCCGCTGCTCCCACGCGGGATTGTGCCGGATGTCTTCGACGGGTCGACCTGGGTCGGCCTGATCCCGTTCGAAATGCGCGACTCGGCAGTTCTCGGCGGGCCCCGGGTGCCCTACTTCGGCTCGTTCACCGAGGTCAACGTGCGCCTCTACGGCGTCGACGCATCCGGTCGGCGCGGCGTCGTGTTCTGCTCGCTCGAGGCATCCCGGCTCGCGGCGGTGCTCACGGCGCGCATGCTCTTCCGGCTGCCCTACCAGTGGGCCAGAGCCGCCTCCGTGGTCAGCGGCGACATGCTCGCGTACCGCTCGGAGCGGTTCGCTCCCGGACGACCCTCCATGATGATCTCGGTGCGCCCGTCGACGAGAGCCGTGCATGGCGATGCCCTCGCCGAGTTTCTGACGGCCCGCTGGCTCCTGTTCGTGACGCACGGCACCCACACCGTCGCGATGGCGAATGAGCACGAGCCGTGGCCCCTGTTCGAAGCCGACATTCTCAGCCTGCGCGACGGCCTCGTCGCCGCAGCCGGCATCTCCTCGATCGGCTCGCGCGCCCCGGACTCGGTGCTCTACTCACCCGGTGTCATCACGAGCTTCGGCCTTCCGTCCCGCGTCGACGTCTAGCTGCCGGCCGTCGCTGCGCTCACGGGTGCCCCTCCGCTCGCCTGGGTCGGGTTGCGTGCACAACTCAGGCGGTTTCCTGCCGGAGCGGCGAGCGGTGCAGCGTTTCCGGGGATCGGGATGCCGCCGCATGTCAATAACACCGGAGTTCTGCACGACAACCAGCCACCGCCGGCACAACCCCCACCGGCCTGCGCGCCGAGTCGTGGAGGGGAGGGGCCGCCGACCTGCGGCCGGCGCCCCCCGCTGGGTTCGCCTAGCGGCGTGCCCGTGCCGGCAGGTACCTCACCTTCTCGACCTCGCCGGTGTTGCCTGCGACATCGACAGCGCGGAAGTACACGGTCACGGCCCTGTCGCCGATCGCGATCGGACCGTCATAGGCTGTGAAGGTTCCGTTCGCCCGGTTGAGGGAGTACTCCAGGCTCGCGATCCCCGAGTCGTCAGTGGCGGAGAGCGTCACGGCTCGGCCGGGCGCGTCGAGCGTCGCGGATGCCTCCGGAGCAGTGACGTCGGCCGCGAGGACCTCCCTCACGTGGTCGGAGTGCAGCCCGAATGAGTCGGCGATGCGCGGCACCCAGCAGTCGTCGTTGTGCCGACCCTCCGGGTAGATGGCCGAGGTGTAGTCGACCCCCTTCGTGGTGAGGATCTGCTCGAGTGAGCGCACCGCGTTGTCGAAGGCGTAATCGTCGAACTCGCACGCGTCCAAGAAGAACTCGTACCGTGAGAGCTCCTCGGTCGACATCGAGCTCGCGTCGGCAATCGGAGACTTCGACTGTCCATCCGCTCCACCGGGCGAGACGATGCCCAGCAGCGCCGGCGGGATGTTGAGCGCGCCCATGTGGGAGGCGAGCGACGAGAACAGCTCCGGGTAGGCGAGCCCGATCGAGTAGGCGCCGAATCCGCCCATCGAGACTCCGGACAGACCGCGGAAGTCGCGCGACGCCAGGGTGCGGTACTCCTCATCGACCTGCGGAATGAGCTCGGTGATGAACATGCTCCGCCAGGGCGTGCCGCCCTCGTTGTCGACATACCAGAGAGACGCGGCATCCGGCATGATGACGATCGACTCCTCGAGGCCACCGGAGGTGTACAGCTCGTCGAGGCGGGCACCGAAGTCGCGCGGCTCCCACTCACGGCTGCCTCCGTTGACGCCGTGCAGCAGGTACACGACCGGATACTCCCGGTTGCCGTCCTCGAGGTACGACGGCGGCAGGTAGGTCACGTATTCGCGGCGGGCGTCTTCGAGCTCCGACTCGACGAAGTCCCGGAAGAAGCGCGACTGGTTTCCGAGCTCGGTGCGGGTCGCACGGTCGATGGTGAGGAACTCCTGCACGTTCGGCAGGAAGTCGAACTCCGCGCCGTCCTTCGTTCCGGTGATCGACCGGTTGGTGTCGACGATGAGCCGTCCATCCGCGCTCTCGACGACCTCGACACCGGAGTCCACGAGGGTCAGCGAGCCGGAATCCTCGACCCAGGTGCGCAGTTCCGCAGCGCGGCGGTCTCGGTCGCGTCCGTCGTGGAAGTAATCGTCGGCGAGCGTCGCGAGATACGCATCGACGTCACCGGCTGCCAGCGCGGCGGTCTGCTCGCGGAGCAGCGCGGTCGCCCATTCCGTTGTCGCAGCGTCGGCGAGAGGCCCGCTGATTCCGTACACGGTGTCGCGCACGGCATCCTTGGAGAACAGGCCGATCGGGCCCTGGTACCACCCCCCACCGCCCGACATGTCGTAGACCCTCACGGCGAGGGTGTTGCTCTGTCCGAACAGCGGCGCCTCGGCCGGCACCGGATAGAGCCGCTGCTGGAACCACTGGCTCTTGGGCTCGGGAGGCATCAGCCCGGAGCCGCCGATCTTCACTCCGTTGAGGTAGGCCTCGTCCACGTCGTCGATGAAGCCGAGGGATGCGACGAGGTTGGTGGCGCCGGCGGACGCCGGCAGGTCGAAGGTGAGCCGGTACCAGCCGAACCCGTCGTAGTCGGCGAATTGCGGGGCGCCATCGACCTCTGGCACCTGGAGCGTGCTCCAGGAGGTGTCGTCGAAGCTGGGGGAGGACCAGCTCGGGTCGTCTCCGAGCTGGAACTTCCAGTCGCCGGCGAGGTCGATATTCACGGTCGCCGGGGCCTGTGCGGTTTCCGCGGCGGCTCCGCTCGACAGGCTGGGGGCGAGGACAACGGCGGCCGCGGCGACCGCGGCGGTGATGAGCCGGGCGCGACTGCGCGCCCGGCGAAGGTGCAGGGTGGTATCCATGTGCTCCAACTTCGTTGTTGTGGTGAACACTCTCTGTGAACGTTCCCAGAGTGCGGCCCGAATCCCCGAGGAAAATCCCGCGCACTTCGACCGTACTGGGAACGTTCACAGCATGACAAGTCGACACCCGGACGGGCAGTCGCGCCTCCGAACACCGACAGGAATAGACCACCCCCTGAACACAGCACCACCATGAACACAGCGGAGGACCGCCGACCTGTCGGCCGGCGGCCCCCCTCCGGTCGCGCGTCAGCTACTTGCCGTCGAGGTATCCATTCGGGTTGAGCACGTACTTCGTCGCGGCTCCCGCGTCGAACTCCGCGTAGCCGCGGGGGGCCTCATCGAGCGTGATCGCCTTGGCGTTGACGTTTTTCGCAATGCTGACCCGGTCGTGCAGGATCGCCATCATCAGGCCGCGGTTGTACTTCATCACCGGGCACTGTCCGGTCGTGAAGGAGAGCGACTTAGCCCAACCGGTGCCCAGGCTCAGGGACAGCGAGCCGGTCTTGGCCGCCTCGTCGACCCCGCCCGGGTCACCGGTGACGTAGAGCCCGGGGATGCCGAGCGCTCCGCCCGCCGCGGTGACGTCCATGAGCGAGTTGAGCACCGTGGCGGGAGCCTCTCCGGAGTCCTTCCCGTGGCCCCTCGCCTCGAACCCGACAGCGTCGACGCCGCAGTCGACCTCGGGAACGCCGAGGATCTGGTCGATCTGATCGGCCAGGTCGCCCTTGGTGAGGTCGATCGTCTCGCAGCCGAAGCTGCGCGCCTGGGCGAGTCGATCGGCATTGAGGTCACCGACGATGACCGCAGCTGCACCGAGCAGCATCGCGCCGCTCGCCGCGGCGAGTCCGACCGGCCCCGCTCCGGCGACGTAGACCGTCGACCCGACTCCGACACCGGCCGAGACGGCTCCGTGGAACCCGGTGGGGAAGATGTCGGAGAGCATGGTGAGGTCCATGATCTTCTCCAGCGCCTGGTCCCGGTCCGGGAACTTCAGCAGGTTCCAGTCTGCGTAGGGCACCAGCACGTACTCGGCCTGGCCGCCGACCCAGCCGCCCATATCGACGTAGCCATAGGCGCTGCCGGGACGGTCGGGGTTGACGTTGAGGCAGATGCCCGTTTTGCGTTCCTTGCAGTTGCGACAACGCCCGCAGGCGATGTTGAACGGCACCGAGACGATGTCGCCGACCTTGATGAACTCGACGCCGGGGCCGCACTCGACGACCTCGCCCGTGATCTCGTGACCGAGCACGAGGTCACTCGGCGCCGTCGTGCGGCCACGGACCATGTGCTGGTCCGAGCCGCAAATGTTGGTCGCAATTGTGCGCACGATGACACCGTGGGGCACCTTCCTGCCGACGTTCGCAGGGTTTACCCCCGGTCCATCCTTCAATTCAAATGTGGGGTAGTCGATGTCGATGACCTCGACTTTCCCTGGGCCCTTGTAGGCAACGGCTCTGTTTCCCGACATGGTATTCCTCTCATCGATTTCTTCAGGGTGACTGAGTAGTGCTGAGGGAGACCCCCGGACGCTGTGTGACGAGGGGGTTGGGTCGACGGTAACCGCCGAGCAAAAAAATAGCGATGGGGTTGCCAAAAGGGGGGCACCGGGGCGAATGGAGGGGCCCGGGGAAACCACAAAAGCCCCCCGGATTACCGAGGGGCCACGACTGTGGGCGATACCGGACTCGAACCGATGACCTCTTCCGTGTGAAGGAAGCGCGCTACCAACTGCGCCAATCGCCCTGCACGATAATCCTGCCACATGCACCGACCGGACACCGACACCCGATGCACGTCACGCGAAGACACGCCTTCCGCCACACGATTGGCCCATTCGCATCCCATCGGATAGAGTTCCAAAGCACGCAGAAATGCGGGCAGTGCGGATGTGGCGCAGTGGTAGCGCATCACCTTGCCAAGGTGAGGGTCGCGAGTTCGAATCTCGTCATCCGCTCGAAATAGTCTCACGTGGCAGTTACACGTGGAGTGGGAAACCACACATGGTGGCGTGGCCGAGAGGCGAGGCAGCGGCCTGCAAAGCCGTCCACACGGGTTCAAATCCCGTCGCCACCTCGGCAGTAGAATAGAAAATACCGAAATATGCATGAGCGATTGGCGCAGCGGTAGCGCGCTTCCCTGACACGGAAGAGGTCGCTGGTTCGATCCCAGTATCGCTCACAAAAAAAACCCCGGTCAGCCGGGGTTTTTTTCTGCCCAAAACGCGGCGGGCGACATCTGGCCAATGTCGTTTCGGCTGTGCTGCCAGCCCGCAGCTAGCCCGGTTACATCACGCGGGAGGACAACCGGGCGCTCACCGTTGGCGCAGTGCCGATCAGGAGCACCCAACCCAGGCTGCACGGCTCACACCACGAGTACGGTCGGTCCTCCTCCGGACGGTCAAGCGGAGTCCTGCAATCGGGGCAACGGTGGTGAAATTCATTCATTCGCACAATATTGGTCAACACGAGTCACGCTGTCCAGTGAATCACGCAAACTCGCGCAGATTTCTGCAGCCGAGATGTGCCCGTCGGGAAAGATCCGTCCGCCTCGTGCGCCAGGGTGCCGTTCCGCGCTACTCATTGACACCCGAGGGTCGGGGGAGCAGGATGATCCCCAATCCAGTGCCCCTCAACTCGGCCGGGCACACACTCGAGGAGGAGTGGCCAGTGCAGATTCCGGCTCAGTTCGACTATGTCCGTGCCAGCACCGTCGATGACGCCGTCGCCCTGCTGGATCGCCATGGACCAGACGCCCGCGTCGTCGCCGGCGGGCACAGCCTGTTGCCGATGATGAAACTGCGGCTGGCGAGGCCGGAGTGGCTCGTTGACATCAACGACCTCTACGAACTCGACTTCATCCTGCGCGACGGCGATACCCTCCGCGTCGGCGCGCTTACCCGCCACACCGCGCTGCTCGAGTCGAAGGAGATCGCACGCCTCTTTCCCATCGTCGGCGACGCCGAGAAGGTCATCGCGGACCCCACCGTGCGCAACCGCGGAACGATTGGCGGGTCGCTCTGCCAGGGTGACCCGGCCGAAGACCTGTCGACCGTCTGCGACGTGCTCCGCGCGCACGCGATCATTCGCGGACCCGGCGGCGAGCGCACTCTCACGATGGGCGAATTCCATCGAGGTCCCTACGAGAGCGCGGTCGCTCAGAATGAACTCCTGTGCGAGGTTCGCATCCCCATTCGTCCCCGCTCCGGAAGCGCCTACGAGAAGGTCGAACGACGCGTCGGCGACTGGGCGGTTGTGGCGGCCGGCGCATCGATCTCGCTTGCCGAGGACGGCACGGTCGCCGACGTCGGGATCGGACTGACCGCGGTCGGCCGTGACGGAACGATCCCGCAGGCCGAGGCGGTTCTCCTCGGCAAGCGGCCCGCCGAGGACCTCTTCGAGGAGGCCGCGCGGATCGCCGCCGTCGCCTGCGCCCCGGTCGCCGACCAGCGGGGCCCAATCGACTACAAGCGGCATCTCGCCGACGAACTGACCCGCAGGGTCCTGCGACGCGCGGCCGCGCGGGCAGCCGAAGCACAGGAAGGCTGAAGTCGATGCAGATCAGCATGACCGTCAACGGCGAGGACATCACTCGCGAGGCAGAACCGAGGGTTCTCCTCGTGCACTTCATCCGCGACGTTTTGCGCCTCACGGGCACGCACTGGGGATGTGACACCTCAAACTGCGGCACCTGCGTCGTGCTGATGGATGGGCAGCCGGTCAAGTCGTGCACCGTGCTCGCGGCGATGGCCGACGGCCACGCGATCACGACGGTCGAGGGCCTGGCGACCGGGGGCAAGCTCGACCCTGTTCAGCAAGGGTTCATGGAGGAGCACGGACTGCAGTGCGGATTCTGCACGCCGGGCATGATGCTCACCGCTCGCGCCCTGCTCGACAACAACCCCCATCCCGACGACGACCAGATCCGCGAGGCGATCTCGGGCCAGATCTGTCGGTGCACCGGGTACGCAACGATCGTGCGATCGGTCAAATGGGCTTCCAATCACCCCGCCTTCGTTGTCTCCGAAACCCCCGATTTCGACGCCGCCGCGCTCCCCGCCGTCGATCACAGCACCGAAGAAGAGGTGTCCGCATGACCATCATCGACGAGCACGCGCCCAACCCGGCGGCGGGGGACGCCGACCGCCCCATCGGGTACGGCCGCATCCAGCGCAAGGAGGACCCGCGCTTCGTCCGCGGCAAGGGGAACTACGTCGACGACATCGTGCTGCCGGGGATGCTGCACGGTGCGATCCTGCGCTCCCCGGTCGCGCACGCGCGGCTCGTCTCGATCGACACGAGCGCGGCGCTCGCCCACCCCGGGGTCGTTGCCGTCATCACCGGACAGGACCTGCTGGGCCTCAAACTGGCGTGGGCCCCCACTCTCTCCGCCGATGTGCAGGCGGTGCTCGTCACCGACAAGGTGCGCTTCCAGGGCCAGGAGGTCGCGTTCGTCATCGCGGAGGACCGCTACGCCGCCCGGGACGCGCTCGAATTGATCGAGGTCGACTACGACGTGCTCACTCCGGTTGTCGACGCGCGCACGGCATTGGCCCCCGGCGCGCCGGTCGTGCGGGACGAGCTCGAAGGACGCACCGACAACCACATCTTCGACTGGGAGGCAGGCAACGCCGCCGAGACCGACGCGATCTTCGCCTCGGCCGATGTCGTCGTCTCGCAGGAAATCGTCTACCCGCGTTCCCACCCGGCGCCGATGGAGACCTGCGGCGCCGTCGCCGACTTCGAGCCGATCGAGGGCGCCCTGACGCTGTACGAGACAAGCCAGGCCCCGCACGCCCACCGCACGCTGTTTGCGATCGTCTCCGGCATCCCAGAGCACAAGATCCGCATCGTGTCACCGGACATCGGCGGCGGGTTCGGTAACAAGGTCGGCATCTACCCCGGATACATCCTCGCCGTGGTCGGGTCCATCGTCACCGGCCGTCCGGTGAAGTGGGTCGAGGACCGGTCCGAGAACCTCATGTCGACCTCGTTCGCGCGGGACTACATTATGCAGGGGGAGATCGCGGCGACGAAGGACGGCAAAATCCTCGCGCTGCGGACCAATGTGCTCGCGGACCACGGCGCTTTCAACGCGACGGCACAGCCGACAAAGTACCCGGCTGGCTTCTTCCACATCTTCACGGGAAGTTACGACCTGCAGGCGGCGCACTGCAAGGTCACGGGCGTGTACACGAACAAGGCACCGGGCGGGGTGGCCTATGCCTGCTCATTCCGTGTCACCGAGGCGGTGTATCTCGTCGAGCGGCTCGTCGACATGCTCGCCCAGAAGCTCGAAATGGATTCGGCCGAGCTTCGGTTGAAGAACTTCATCAAGCCGGAGCAGTTCCCGTACACAAACAAGACCGGTTGGGAGTACGACTCCGGTAACTACGAGCGGGCCATGCGCCTGTCGATGGAGATGGCCGGCTACGATGACCTCCGCCGCGAGCAGGCGGAGAAGCGCGCCAAGGGCGAACTGATGGGCATCGGGATCTCGTTTTTCACCGAGACGGTCGGAGCGGGACCTCGCAAGCACATGGACATCGTCGGTCTCGGCATGGCTGACGGCGCCGAGTTGCGGATCCATCCGACCGGCAAGGCCGTCGTGCGTATCTCGGTGCAGAGCCAGGGGCAGGGCCACGAGACGACCTTCGCGCAGATCGTCGCCGAGGAGATCGGCATCCCGCCGGAGGACATCGACGTCGTACACGGCGACACCGACCAGACCCCGTTCGGCCTCGGCACCTACGGCAGCCGTTCGACACCGGTCAGCGGTGCCGCCGTCGCGCTCGTCGCCCGGAAGGTGCGGGAGAAGGCGAAGTTCATCGCGGCGGCAATGCTCGAAACGAGGCCGGAAGACCTCGAGTGGGAGAAGGGCCGCTGGTTCGTCACGGGCGACCCCAGCGTCGGCAAGACCATGGCGGAGATCGCCATGGGAGCACACGGTACCGTGACGTTGCCAGAGGGCATCGACGGCAACCTCGACGCCGAGGTAACCTACGACCCGCCCAACCTCACTTTTCCGTTCGGCGCCTACATCTGTGTCGTTGACGTCGACCCGGGAACCGGGCATGTGAAGGTGCGGCGGTTCATCGCTGTGGACGACTGCGGTACGCGCATCAACCCCATGATCATCGAGGGTCAGGTGCACGGCGGTCTGACCGACGGCGTCGGGATGGCGTTGATGCAGCTCATCGAGTTCGACGACGAGGGAAACTGTCTCGGCGGATCGTTCATGGACTACCTCATTCCGACGGCGATGGAGGTGCCGGACTGGGAGACCGGCTTCACTGTGACGCCATCGCCCCACCACCCGATCGGGGCCAAGGGCATCGGCGAGTCAGCGACCGTCGGCTCACCGCCGGCGATCGTGAACGCGGTCGTCGATGCGCTGCGCCCATTCGGCGTGACCCACATGGACATGCCCTGCACCCCGGCCCGGGTGTGGGCGGCCATGCAGGGTCGACCGACGCCTCCGATCTAACCGTGACGGCCATGGGGGACACCCTCGCGCTACGGGCGCAGGAACTCACCGGACGCCGGGAGCCCTTCGTCCGCGCCACCGTGGTGCGGGCGCAGCACCCGACGAGCGCATCAGCCGGCGACACCGCGCTCGTGCACCCCGACGGACTCATCGACGGCTTCGTCGGCGGCAACTGCGTCGAGGCGTCCGTGCGGGAGTACGGGCTCATGACCCTGTCGACGGGGGAGCCGCTGCTGCTGCGGGTCGTGCCGGGAGAGCCCTCCCGCACACACCAGGAGGGCGCGGTGGAGGTCGCGAACCCGTGCCTGAGCGGCGGCGCGATCGAGATCTTCCTCGAGCCGCACCTTCCGGCGGCGCGCGTGGTCGTCGTCGGCCACACCCCGACCGCGCGCGCTCTCGCCGAGCTCGGAGCCAGCATCGGACTGGAGATGCAACTGACCGACGGGCTTTCCGCCGACCCTGACGCCGACGTCGCCGCGCTCATCGTTGCCTCGCACGGGCGGGACGAGGAGCCGGCGCTCGAGGCCGCCCTCCGCGCCGGGGTGGCCTACGTCGCACTCGTCGCGAGCGCGACGCGTGGGGCTTCGGTGCGTGCTTCTCTGGATGTCGACGAGGCGCAGCGCGCCCGTCTGCACAGCCCTGCCGGGCTGGACCTGGGCGCCAGGACCCCTGCCGAGATCGCGCTGTCGATCCTGGCGCAGCTCGTGGCGGAGCGCGCTGCCCAGAGGACGGGGGAGGAATCGCGCGAGAGGGCGGTGCAGACGGTGATCGACCCGGTCTGCGGGATGTCCGTCGCGTCGAGCCCCGCCACCCTGAACGCCGAGATCGACGGGGTCACGACCTACTTCTGCTCGCCCGGTTGCCGCGCGCGCTTCGTCGCCCATCCGGAGCGATATGCCGACGCGTCCTGAACCCCGCGTCGCCGGGCTCGTGCTCGCCGCCGGCGCCTCCGTCAGGTACGGCAGTCCCAAGCAACTGCTCGAGTACGGCGACGGAGTGCTGCTCGATGCCGTCCTCGCCACCGCGCGGGCGAGTTCGTTCGACCAGATCGTCGTCGCCCTCGGCGGGGCGGCCGCACGGGTGCGTGAGGCGGTCGACACCACCGGCTGCGATGTGGTCGAGAACCCCGATTTCCGCTCCGGATGCTCGTCGTCGATCGCGTCGGCGCTGCCTGCGCTTGGTCCGGGCACCGACGTGCTCGTGCTGCTTCTGGGCGATCAGCCGCGGGTGCGCCCGGAGTCGGTACGCCGCCTGCTCGACGGACGCGGCGACGCGGCGATCGCAGTGTGCCGCTACGACGACGGCATCGGGCACCCGTTCGCCTTCTCCCGCTCCACGTTCCCCGATCTCGCCGGCCTGCACGGTGACAAGGGCGTGTGGAGGCTGCTCGATCAGCGGGCCGCCGAGGTGGCCGAGGTGAGCGTCGCGGGCAGAATCCCCGTCGACGTCGACACCGAGGAGGACTACGACAAGGTGCTTGCCGCGCTGCGAGCTGAGCGATGACCGAGCCTGCGCGCGGCGGCGCCGAAGACGATGTGGTTCGGCGCATTCCGGATGTCGCCGCACTCCAGGTCGCGCTCGAAGCCGTCGACTATCTGACCGACCCAGGGCTCGCCACAGCACTGTTCCTGGCCGTGCGGCTTCCGCAGCCAATCCTGCTCGAAGGAGAACCGGGCGTCGGCAAGACCGAGGCGGCGAAGGCGCTCGCGCGGGTTCTCGATACCCCCCTGTACCGGTTGCAGTGCTACGAGGGGATCGACGCGGGCGAGGCGCTCTACGAGTGGAACTACCCCCGCCAGCTGCTGGGCATCCGACTCGCAGAGGTACGCGATGCGAAGCTCGACGAGACCGAGCTGTTCGGCCCGGATTACCTGCTGCGCCGGCCGCTGCTGAAAGCCATCGAACATACCGGCCCGCGGCCCGCGGTACTCCTGCTCGACGAGATCGACCGGGCGGATGCCGAATTCGAGGCGTTCACCTTCGAGCTGCTCGCCGAAGCCGCGGTGACGATCCCCGAACTCGGCACGGTGCGGGCAACACATCCACCGATCGTCATCCTGACCTCCAACCGCACGAGGGACCTGCACGACGCTCTGACCAGGCGCTGCCTCTACCACTGGATCGACTACCCGGCACCGGAGCGCATCGCCGAAATTGTGCGACGGCGCGTGCCGAGTAGCGCCGAACCCATCGCCCTGCAGGCCGCATCGGCGATCACACGGCTGCGCTCCCTGGACATGGACAAACCGCCCGGCATCGCCGAGGCGATCGACTGGGTGTCTGCGCTGACGATCCTTGGTGTCGAGCGGCTCGACGTCCGGGCCGTCGACAAGACATGGGGGACGATCCTGAAAAACCGGGACGACCACGACCTCGCACTCGCGCGGGGAGCCGGTTGGCTGGTCGGTGACGAACATGGCTGACCCGGGAACCCGCCTCCCGCCGCCCGTCGTGGAGGCGGCCGGGCTCGCCGTCGGGTTCAGCACTGCCCTCCGCCGCGCCGGGCTCGCGGTTCCGCCCGACCGGGCGGCTCGGCTCGCCGAGGCCATCCGGCTCGTCCCGCCGTTCGAGCGTGACGCCCTGTACTGGACGAGCCGGGTCGTGCTCGTGTCGCGCCACGAACAGTTGCCCCTCTTCGACGCGGTCTTCGCCGCGATATTCGACGGGATGCTGGATCCGGCCGATTCGAGGGGCGACAGCGCGGCGCCGCCCCCGATCGGCGGTGAGATCAGGACACGTCCGACCGCCAGGGACGAGCGGCAGAGTGGTACGGAGGCCAGCCCGCAGGAGCCGACCATGAGCCCCGGCGGTGACTCAGAGGGAGGTGCGGGTCCGGAGCGAGAGGCGATCCTCGCGATGGCGTCGTCGGAGGAGCACCTGCACGATGTGGCCTTCGCCGAGCTCGCCGGCGACGAGGTCGCCGAGATGCGCAGACTCGTGCGCAAAATCGTGCTGGCAACGCCCACCCGCCGCAGCCGGCGCACCCGGCGGACACCGCACCGCAGTGCGCGGCTGGACCTCCGGCGCACGGTCAGGTCGGCGCACCGCACGGGAGGGGACTCGATCCGGCTCATCTACTCCCAGCGCCGCACGCGCTCCCGGCGCCTCGTGCTGTTGTGCGACGTTTCCGCATCGATGGAGCCCTACACGCGGGTGTTCCTGTCACTGCTCCAGGGCTCCGTCGTCGACGCGGGCGCCGAGGCATTCGTGTTCTCGACCCGCCTGACCCGGCTGACCCGGCAACTCGCCGTGCGGAACCCGGACGAGGCACTCGCACGCGCCGCCTCCGCCGCGAGCGACTGGGCGGGCGGCACGCGCCTCGCGGAGAGCATCCGCAGCTTCATCAACGACCATGGACGTCGGGGTCTCGCGCGAGGCGCGGTGATCGTAGTGTTGTCTGACGGATGGGCGCAGGATGCGCCTGAGCTCGTCGGGAAGCAGATGGCGCGACTGAGCCGGCTCGCCCACCGAATCGTGTGGGTGAATCCGAGGAAGGTCGCGGTGGGCTACCGGCCGCTCGTCGGCGGCATGGCCGCGGCGCTGCCCTACTGCGACGCCTTCGTGAGCGGGCACAGCTACACGGCACTGACCGAAGTGGCGGCGGCAATCCGCGCCGACCGCCCATCGCAATCCGAGAGAAACAGAGGCCCAGATAATGCAACTCGATAGCTCCTTCTCCGTTGTCGCCCCCGTCCACGAGGTATGGCAGACCCTCATGGACTTCGAGCGCGTCGCCGGGTGCGTGCCGGGCGCGCAGATTCTCAACAAGCTCTCCGACGACGCCTACCAGGTCGGCCTCCAGGTGAAGATGGGCCCTGTCACGATGCAGTACAAGGGCCAAATGACGGTGCTCGAGCGGGACGCGGATGCCCATCGCGCCGTGTTCGAGGGGAAGGCGCAGGAGATCCGCGGCCAGGGCACCGCGCAGGGGTCGGCGACGTTGACCCTCGTCGAGGTCGACGGGGCGACGCACGGCACGGTCAGTGCGGACATCTCGCTCTCGGGCAAGGTCGCCGCGATGGGCAAAGGCGTCATCGGCAACGTCACCGACCAGATGATGACCCTGTTCGCCACGAACCTGCAGTCGATGGTGGGAGCAACAGGGGCCTCGGAGGCCCCGGCAGAGTCCGCGACGGGCGCGGCCGGCGCATCCGCCCAGCCCCACCCTGTTTCCCCGCCACCCAGCCCCGCGCAGTCCGCCCCGTCGGGCGCGGCCGCCGGACCGAGCCTTGACGCGATGTCGCTCGCGAAGGGTGTCGTCATGGACCAGCTCAGCAACCCGGCCAAGCTCATCGGCCTGGTCGTAGCGGTGGCCCTCGTCGCCTACCGGGTCGGCACCTTCGTCTCGACCCGCCGATGGATCAGACTCAGCGCCGCGCGTGGGTTCGCCCCAGATGCGTGATGTGCTCGGCCCCCTCCTGGCGGGATGGGGGAGCGGGGGCACGTCGGGCCTCGCCACCGTCGTGCGCACCTTCAATTCCGCTCCCCGGCCGGCCGGAGCGTCGATGCTCGTCACGACGGAGGGGGAGGCGGTCGGCTCCGTCTCCGGCGGCTGCGTCGAGGCGGCCGTCTACGAACTCGCCACCGAGGTTGCCGCCGACGGCCGACCACAGCTGGTGCGCTACGGCATCACCGACGACGACGCGTTCGCGGTCGGCCTGACCTGCGGCGGAATCCTCGACGTATTCGTCGAGCCCATCTCCCCGACGACGTTCCGCGAGCTCGACTCGGTGCGGCAGGACATCGAGGACTCCGCACCGGTGGCGGTCGCCACCGTGATCGAGCATCCCGACACGAGCAGGCTCGGCCGCCACCTCATCATCCGTCCACACGGGGTCGAGGGCAGCCTCGGGTCCGAACGAGCCGACGGTGCCGTCAGCGACGATGCCCAGGGGATGCTCGCGGCCGGCCGGACGAGCATCCTGACCTACGGGCCCGAGGGTGAGCGGCGCGGCGAAGGGATGACCGTCTTCATCAGCAGCTTCGCACCGCGCCCCCGCATGCTCGTGTTTGGAGCGATCGACTTCGCTGCGGCCCTGGCCCGGCTGGGCACCTTCCTCGGCTACCGTGTCACGGTCTGCGACGCCAGGTCGGTGTTCGCCACCGAGAAGAGATTCCCCGGCGCCGAGGTGGTCGTCGCCTGGCCGCACCGCTACCTCACAGAGCAGATCGCTGGCGGGTTCGTCGACGAGCGCACCGTCGTGTGCGTGCTGACACACGATCCGAAATTCGACGTGCCCCTGCTCGAGGTGGCGCTGACCGGACCGAGGGTCGCCTACATCGGCGCAATGGGGTCCAGGCGAACCCACGACGACCGCCTCGCCCGCCTCCGCGACGTCGGACTGGGCGATGACGAGCTGTCGCTCCTGCACAGCCCGATCGGACTCGACCTGGGCTCCAGAACCCCCGAGGAGACCGCCGTCTCCATCGCCGCCGAGATCATCTCCCTGCAGTGGGGAGGAAGCGGCACGCCACTCAGCGCGCTCGCCGCCCGCATCCACCACGAGGAGACGGCTGGCCTCGCCTAGCTCCGAACCCGCCTGGCTACTGGACCTGGCGCAGCACGGGCAGGGTCATCAATCGGCGCACCGGTACAGTTGTCCCTACCGCACACCGCAAGCTGAGGAGCCCGTCGACCGTGTCTGAAATGCCCGAGAATCCCCCTGCCGTGCTCGAGCCGCAAAGGGTGGAGACGGCGGCGACGGGATTCGACCTGTTCCCCGATCGCAGCGTCGTCGCGGTGCGCGTCAACGGCGGACTACGGGATCTCGCGGCGCAGCTCACCGTCGGCGAGGTCGCCGAGCCGGTGCTGATCGACTCGCCCGACGGGCTCAGCATCCTGCGCCACTCCGCGGCGCACGTGCTCGCTCAGGCCGTGCAGTCGATCAACCCCGCGGCGAAGCTGGGCATCGGACCGCCCATCACCGACGGCTTCTACTACGACTTCGACGTCGAGACCCCCTTCACCCCGGATGACGTCAAGGCGGTCGCCAAGGCGATGGACCGCATCATTCGCGCCGGGCAGCGCTTCGTGCGTCGCGTCGTTACCGAGGCGGAAGCTCGCGCCGAACTCGCAGGGGAGCCGTACAAACTCGAGCTCATCGGTCTCAAGGGCGCCGCCGCCGGTGCCGACAACGAATCGGTCGAGGTCGGCGGCGCAGAACTCACGATCTACGACAACGTCGACCCGAAGACGGGGGAGACTCTCTGGAAGGACCTCTGTCGCGGCCCACACCTTCCGAGCACGCGCATGATCGGCAACGGCTACGCCCTCATGCGCACTGCCGCCGCCTACTGGCGCGGCTCGGAGAAGAACAAGCAACTCCAGCGCGTTTACGGCACCGCCTGGGCGAGCAAGGACGACCTTCGTGCCTATCAGGGGCGGCTCGAGGAGGCCGCGAAGCGCGACCACCGCAAGCTCGGACAGGAGCTGGACCTTTTCTCCTTCCCGGACGAGATCGGATCCGGGCTGGCCGTATTCCACCCCAAGGGCGGCATCATCCGCCGTGAGATGGAGGACTACTCGCGCCGCAAGCACGAGGACGCCGGCTACGACTTCGTCTATACCCCTCACATCACCAAGGCCAACCTGTTCGAGACATCCGGCCACCTCGGCTGGTACGCCGACGGAATGTTTCCCCCGATGCACCTCGACGAGGGACGCAACGAGGAGGGCGAGATAACCCGGCAGGGCGCCGACTACTACCTCAAGCCCATGAACTGCCCGTTCCACATCCTCATCTACCGCTCGAGCGGTCGCTCCTACCGCGACCTGCCGCTGCGGCTGTTCGAGTTCGGCACCGTCTATCGCAACGAGAAATCCGGCGTTGTGCACGGACTCACCCGAGTGCGCGGGCTGACGATGGACGACGCCCACATTTTCACAACCCGGGAGTCGATGAAAGCGGAGCTCACGAGCACCCTCAACTTCGTGCTCGCGCTGCTGCGCGACTACGGGCTCACCGACTTCTACCTCGAACTGTCCACCAAGGACCCGGAGAAGTTCGTCGGCGACGATCGTCTCTGGGAGGAGGCGACAGCGACGCTCGCCGAGGTTGCCGCCGAGTCCGGGCTCGACCTCGTGCCCGACCCGGGCGGCGCAGCGTTCTACGGCCCCAAGATCTCGGTGCAGGCGCGCGACGCGATCGGCCGCACCTGGCAGATGTCGACGGTACAGCTCGACTTCAACCTGCCCGAGAGGTTCGACCTCGAGTACACCGCCGCCGATGGAACCCGGACGCGTCCGGTCATGATCCACCGCGCGCTGTTCGGCTCGATCGAGCGATTCTTCGGAGTGCTCACCGAGCACTACGCCGGCGCCTTCCCAGTCTGGCTTTCGCCCGTTCAGGTCGTCGGCATCCCCGTCGCGGAGGAATACGGCGACTACCTCGACGAGGTCATCTCGAAGCTCACGGCGAAGCGGGTGCGCGCCGAGGTCGACCACTCGAACGACCGGATGCCGAAGAAAATCCGCACCCATACGAAGGCCAAGGTGCCGTTCCAGCTGATCGCCGGCGAAGAGGACCGCGCCGCGGGTGCGGTCAGCTTCCGCTATCGCGACGGCACCCAGGAGAACGGGGTGCCCGTCGACGAGGCGATACGCCGGATCACCGAGGCGATCGAGTCGAAGGCTCAGGTCTGAGCGGTGACAATCGAGGACTCCGAACTGCACGGGATTACGGTCGACGGCTCGTACGAGCTCGCCGGGGTACCCGACGAGTTCCAGCGCCTGTGGACGCCGCACCGGATGGTTTACATCCAGAACGGCCAGCAGCCGCCGGAGCACGAGTGCCCGTTCTGCATTGCCCCGCGGATGGACGATGAGAAGGCCCTGATCGTGGCCCGCGGCACCCACGCCTACGTGCTCCTCAACCTGTTCCCGTACAACAGCGGACACCTGCTGGTCTGCCCGTACCGCCACGTCGCCCTGTATGACGAGGCAACAGCGGAGGAGACCGCGGAGATCGCGGCGCTGACCCAGACGGCCATGAGGGTGATCAAGAAGGTCTCCCGCAACGAAGGCTTCAACATCGGCATGAATCAGGGAAGGATCGCCGGAGCCGGCATCGCCGACCACCTGCACCAGCACATCGTTCCGCGCTGGGCCCTCGACTCGAACTTCTTCCCCATCATTGCCAAGACCAAAGCACTGCCGCAGCTTCTCGGCGATGTGCGGCGATCACTCGCCGACGCCTGGCCGACCGAACCCACAGAAACCGCGGAGTAGAGTACACACACAATGAACGACACAAATTCAACCCAACAAGTCGGCACGAGCCGAGTCAAGCGCGGCCTCGCCGAGATGCTCAAGGGCGGCGTCATCATGGACGTCGTTAACGCCGATCAGGCACGCATTGCCGAAGATTCCGGAGCCGTCGCGGTCATGGCGCTGGAGCGCATTCCGGCCGACATCCGCGCCGAGGGCGGCGTCTCACGCATGAGCGACCCCGACCTCATCGACGGGATCCGCGACGTCGTGTCGATCCCGGTCATGGCGAAGGCGCGCATCGGCCACTTCGTCGAGGCACAGATCCTGCAGGCCCTCAGCGTCGACTTCATCGACGAGTCCGAAGTGCTGAGCCCCGCCGACTACGTCAACCACATCGATAAGTGGAACTTCACCGTTCCCTTCGTCTGCGGCGCCACCAATCTCGGTGAGGCACTGCGACGCATCAACGAGGGTGCCGCGATGATCCGCTCGAAGGGCGAGGCCGGTACCGGCGACGTCTCCGAGGCGACCAAGCACATCCGCACCATCAACAGGGAGATCGCGCGCCTCAGCTCGATGTCCCACGATGAGCTGTACGTCGCGGCGAAGGAGCTGCAGGCACCGTACGACCTCGTTGTCGAGGTTGCCCGCACCGGCAAGCTCCCCGTCGTCATGTTCACCGCGGGAGGTGTGGCCACCCCGGCTGACGCAGCGATGATGATGCAGCTCGGCGCGGACGGTGTCTTCGTCGGCTCGGGGATCTTCAAGTCGGGCAACCCTGTCGCCCGTGCTGCCGCGATAGTGAAGGCCACCACCTTCTTCGACGACCCGGCGGTCATCGCCGAGGCATCGCGCGGCTTGGGCGAGGCAATCGTCGGGATCAACGTCTCTGACCTCCCCGCCCCGCACCGCCTCGCCGAACGTGGCTGGTAAGGCCGCTCGAGTCGGGGTACTTGCCCTCCAGGGTGACTTCCGGGAGCACCTCGCGGTGCTCGCATCCCTCGGTGCCGACGCGCGGCCTGTCCGCCGCGCGTCGGAGCTGGATGAACTCGACGGACTCGTGATCCCCGGTGGGGAGTCGACCGTCATGGACAAGCTGTCCCGCACGTTCCGCATCGCCGAGCCGATCAAGGCCGCGATCGCGGCGGGGTTGCCGGTGTACGGCACCTGCGCCGGACTCATCATGCTCGCCGACCGTGTCTCGAATCCAATCGCCGGCCAGCAGACCCTCGGCGGTGTCGACATCACGGTGCAGCGCAACGCGTTCGGATCGCAGAACGAATCCTTCGAAGTGGATCTGGACATCCCCGAACTCGGCTCGGTCCCCATACATGCCGTCTTCATTCGCGCGCCCGTGATCAACCAGTACGGGCCCGCGGTCACGCCGCTCGCGGCGCTGCCGGATGGCGGGGTTGTCGCCGCCAGACAGGGCAACCTGCTCGTCACGTCGTTCCACCCCGAGATCATGGGCGATACCCGTTTCCACGCGTACTTCCTTGCCGGGCTCCACCGGTCATGACGACTCAGCCCGGCCGGTCGCTGCCCGCTGGGTAGAATGGCAGAATGTCAGGTCACTCTAAGTGGGCAACCACTAAGCACAAGAAGGCGATCATCGATTCGCGTCGCGCGAAGTCGTTCGCGAAGCTCATCAAGAACATCGAGGTCGCCGCGAAAATGGGTGGCGCCGACCTCTCGGGCAACCCAACTCTGGTCGATGCGATCCAGAAGGCAAAGAAGACTTCTGTGCCGATCGACAACATCAACCGGGCCGTCAAGCGTGGGTCAGGGCAGCTCGGCGAGGCCGTCGACTACCAGACCATCATCTACGAGGCCTACGCGCAGGGCGGCGTCGCCCTCCTCGTCGAGTGCCTCACCGACAATCGCAACCGCGCCGCTGCCGACGTTCGTGCGATCATGACCCGCAACGGTGGAACCCTCGCCGACCCGGGGAGCGTCGCCTACAACTTCCACCGCAAGGGCGTCATCGGCGTGCGCAAGACCGATGATGTCACCGAGGACGACATTCTCGCCGCAGTGCTCGATGCCGGGGCGGAAGAGGTCAATGACCGAGGCGAGGGCTTCGACATCATCACCGAGCCGGGCTCGCTGGTTGCCGCCCGCACCGCGCTGCAGGAGGCCGGAGTCGACTACGAGTCCGCCGACATCGAATTCGTGCCGCAGGTTCTCGTCGAGGTCGACGCCGACACCGCGCGCAAGGTTTTCCGCCTCGTCGATGCGCTTGAGGACAACGACGATGTGCAGAACGTGTACGGCAACTACGACGTGCACACCGATGTGCTCGCCGAACTCGAGAACGACTAGACAGCTTCGTGACCATTCGGGTGCTCGGCATCGATCCGGGACTCACCCGCTGCGGTGTGGGAATCGTGGATGTCGACCCCAACAGGGTGGCGAGACTCGTGGAGGTGACCGTCATCCGCACCCCGTCGGACATGCCACTCGAACAACGCCTGCTCGCAGTGGGTACCGGGATCGAAGAGCTCCTCGACCGGTTGGTACCCGATGCGGTGTCGCTCGAGCGGGTTTTCGCGCAGCAGAACCTCAGCACCGTGATGGGCACAGCCCAGGTCAGCGGAGTGGCGCTGCACGCTGCCGCGAAGCGCGGGCTCGTCGTCGGGCTGCATACACCGTCGGAGGTCAAGGCGGCCATCACCGGATACGGCTCGGCCGACAAGAGGCAGGTGCAGGCCATGGTCGCGCGCGTGCTGGGCCTCGCCGAGGTGCCGAAACCGGCCGACGCCGCTGATGCCCTCGCAATCGCGATCTGCCACGCCTGGAAACGCGGCGGCGTCGCCGCGCCGACCGACAACGGCCGCACCCCCGCACAGGATGCATGGCTCGCCGCCGAGCGTGCCGCGTCGACGACGGTGGCCAACCGTAGGCTTGCACCATGATTTCCTCTGTGCGCGGCACTGTCATCGCCGTGGCCGGGACCACCGCCATCATCGAGGTCGGGGGAGTGGGCCTCGCCGTGAGCGTGACACCCCAGCTGGGTCTCGCGCTGCGGATCGGCACCGAGGCGCGCCTGCGCACCGCGCTCATCGTGCGCGAAGACGACCTCGCCCTGTTCGGATTTCAGGAGGCGGACGAGCTCGCCGTCTTCGACCTGCTCCGCGGTGTGACGGGCGTCGGCCCGAAGTCCGCGTTAGGGGTGCTCGCCGCGATAAGCCCCGCCGAGATCGCCAACGCCGTCGCCACCGAGAACGACGCGGCATTCCGTAAGGTCTCCGGGATCGGCCCCAAGACCGCGAAGCTCATTGTGTTGTCGCTCGCCGGCAAGATGCTGCCGTTCTCCGCCACCACAACGACTGCGCCAACAAGCGCGACGCCGGTCAGCGAGAGCGTGCTCGTCGCTCTCGTCGGGCTCGGCTGGTCGGAGCGGGTCGCCGCGCAGGCCGTCGACGAGGCCGTCGCCGAGGCTTCCCCCACCGAGGTCGCGAGCATGCAGGCTCTGCTGCGCGTCGCGCTCACCCGCCTCGGCCCGCGCCAGCCGAGCGCCGCCCGCAGCGAAGGAGTGCCCTCATGATCGACCCGGCCGACCCGTCGATCGCGATCGTGCGCCCCACTCCGGAATCGGATGCCGAGCTGGCCTTCGAGGGAGCCCTGCGCCCCAAGACCCTCGCCGAGTTCGTCGGGCAGGCGAAGGTGCGCGCGCAACTGCAGCTGCTCCTCCAGGCCGCGACGATGCAGAACCGCACGCCCGATCACATCCTGCTCGCCGGCCCGCCCGGCCTCGGCAAGACGACGCTTGCGATGATCGTCGCGGAGGAGAGCGGACGGCCCCTGCGGATGTCGAGTGGGCCGGCGATCCAGCACGCCGGCGACCTCGCCGCGGTGCTGTCGTCGCTCGTACCGGGCGAGATCCTCTTCATTGACGAGATCCACCGCATGGCCCGGCCCGCCGAAGAGATGCTCTACCTCGCGATGGAGGACTTCCGCATCGACATCATGGTCGGCAAGGGGGCGGGGGCGACCTCGATCCCGCTCGACCTGGCGCCGTTCACCCTCGTCGGCGCGACCACAAGGTCGGGCCTGCTGCCCAACCCGCTGAGGGACAGGTTCGGGTTCACCGCCCATCTCGAGTTCTACGCCGAATCCGAACTTGAGCAGGTGCTCGTGCGGGCCGCCGCCCTGCTCGACCTTGCGATCGACCGGTCGGCCCTCGCCGAAATCGCCGGCCGTTGCCGGGGCACCCCGCGCATCGCGAACCGGCTGCTCCGCCGGGTGCGAGACTATGCCCTTGTGCACGGCGGAGGCGCCGGGCTCGGGGCGGTGCACGGGGCACTCGACCTGTACGACGTCGACGAGCTTGGGCTCGACCGGCTCGACCGTGAAGTCATGACCACGATCCTCACCAGGTTCGACGGGGGCCCCGTTGGTCTCAGCACTCTCGCGGTATCGGTCGGTGAGGAGGCGGAGACGGTCGAGTCCGTCGTCGAGCCGTTCCTCGTCCGAATCGGCCTGCTGACCCGCACCCCGCGTGGCCGGGTCGCCACACGGCTGGCCTGGAAGCACTTCGGCTTGCAGTCCAACGCTCCCGGCGCAGTGAGCCTCGGCCTCGATATCGATGGCCTATAATTCAAGCTGGCCTTATCGGGCTTTGACCTGGGCTCCTCGCAGCCCGCACCTAATATAAGCCGCGGAAGGCTCGTTCCTCATATGGACCCCACACTTATTCTTCTTGTCGTTGCGCTTGGCGCTTTCATCGTCTTCCAGGTGTTCCAAGGCAAGAAGCGCAAGCGCGAGACCGAGGACCGCCAGACGAAGTTCGTTCCCGGCGTCGAGATCATGACGAACTACGGCCTCTACGGCACCATCCTCACGATGGACGAGGAGACCAACGTCGTCGAGATCGAGTCGGCGCCCGGAACCGTTCTCAGGATCCACCGCCAGACGATCCTCAAGGTTGCCGACTATGCCGTCATCGCCGAGCCGGACGAGGCGACCGACATGCTCGAGAACGATGAACCAGCCATGATCGACGAGCCCGCAGCCGACGAGCCCGCCGTTGACCGCTCGCTCGCCGTCGCCCCGGAGTTCGGCGAGCGGGTCGAGCCGGAGGCGACGCCTGCCGAGCAGCCCAAGAAGTCGGACGACTAGCACCAACCTTGTTCCGCAGTCCCGCGTGTTCGCGCGGAGGCCAACCGCAAGGATGCGCGCACGATACTCCGCACATCCGAATAGAAAGCTGAGTTCCCGGTGGCAAGATCCACTCCGGCCAAGAAGGCTTGGCGTTCACTGACCTGGCTTCTGGTCATCATCGCCACACTGACGGCGGTGAATGCCGGGGGTGTGCTTTTCTCCAACGGCTCCTGGACCCCGAAGCTCGCTCTCGACCTTGAGGGTGGAACCCAGATCGTGCTCCAGCCCCAGCTCGGCGAGGGCGAGACCGTCACGGGCGAGCAGCTGACGCAGGCCGTGAGCATCATCCGCCAGCGGATCGACGCGGGAGGTGTCTCCGAGGCGGAAATCAGCACCCAGGGCACCCAGAACATCGTTGTGTCGATTCCCGGTGTACCCGACCAGCAAACTCTCGACCGCATCGAGTCCTCCGCGAAGCTCGAGTTCCGCCCGGTTCTCGTCACCGACGCCGCCGCCACCAGCGCGACCGGTGAGGACGGTGCCGATGCCAGCGCCGCTCCGAGCGACCCGGCCGCGCCGCCGCTCGAGTCGACGCCGAGCGTCAGCCCGACCGACCCCAGCGACCTTAACTTCGTCACCCCGGCGCTGCTCGACCAGTTCACGAATTTCAAGTGCGATGATGTGGATGCCCTGGGGCTCAACACCGCCCCGGCCGACCAGCCCATCGTCACTTGCGACGACACCGATTCGGTCAAGTACATCCTCGGCCCGGTGGAGATCACCGGGGAGAACATCTCCGACGCGAGCGCCGGGCTCTCAACAAACAGCCAGGGCGCAACCACCAACGAGTGGGGCGTCAACCTCGAGTTCGACGCTACAGGCACCGAGCAGTTCGCCGTGGTGTCGGAGCGTTTGTTCTCGCTTGAGGGCGCGCGCAACCAGTTCGCGGTCGTGCTCGACGGCCGGGTCATCACCGCCCCGACCACCGGCGGCATCTTCACCAACGGCGAGGCGCGCATTACCGGCTCGTTCACCCAGGACTCGTCCCAGGCCCTCGCCGACCAACTCAAGTTCGGAGCCCTCCCGATCGGCTTCGAGGTACAGAGCCGCGACACGATCTCGGCAACCCTCGGATCCAGCCAGCTGACCAGCGGAATCATCGCCGGCGGCATCGGGCTCATCCTCGTCGTGATCTACTCCCTGTTCCAGTACAGGCTCCTCGGCTTCGTAACCGTTGCGTCGCTCATCGTCGCCGGAGTGCTGACCTACCTCGTGCTCGCGATCATGTCGTGGCGGCAGGGGTTCCGGCTTTCCCTTGCCGGGGTTGCAGGCCTCATCGTGGCTATCGGGTTCACCGCTGACTCCTTCATCGTCTACTTCGAACGCATTCGAGACGAGCTGCGCGACGGGCGGAGCCTCGAGGCCGCCGTCGAAGCCGGCTGGAAGCGCGCGCTGCGCACGATCATTGCGGCGAAGGGCGTCAACATGCTCTCGGCCGTAGTGCTCTTTGTGCTCGCGATCGGCAACGTGCGCGGATTCGCCATCACCTTTGGGATCACGGTCCTCATCGACGTGCTCGTGGTCGTGCTGTTCACGCACCCGATCTTGCAGCTGCTCGCGACGACACAGTTCTACGCGAACGGCCATCGCCTCAGCGGACTCGACCCGCAGGCTCTCGGGGCCGTCTACCGAGGCCGGGCCCAGTTCCGCGCACCGGTAGCGGTGGCGCCGGGTAAGAAGACGGTCGGCGGCAAAGAGGCTGCCCGACGGCAGACCATCGCCGAGCGGAAGGCCGCTGAGGCCGAAAAATCGTTCGAGGAAGCATCGACCAAGGGAAAGAAGTCCTGATGGCCAACCTCACGCAGTTCGGAAACGACCTCTACACCGGCAAGAAGTCGGTCGACTTCGTCGGCAAGCGTCGCCTCTGGTACTCCATCGCGATCGTGTTGATGGCCATCTCGGTGGTCATCCCGCTCGTGGGCGGAGGATTCAACTTCGGTATCGAGTTCCGCGGCGGCTCCCAATTCCAAATCACCGGTGCGTCGACGGTGGAGCAGCAGCCGGCGATCGACGCGGTGCAGGAAGTTGTACCGGGTGAGGTCACCCGGGTCACGACAGTGGGCGCCGATGGCGTTCGGGTGCAGACCGACCAGCTCAGCGACGACGAAACCCGAGAGGTTGCCGCATCGCTCGCGGAGGCCTACGGGGTGCAGGTCGCCGACGTCACCGCTTCCTTCATCGGCCCGAGCTGGGGTGCCGACATCACCGAGCAGGCTGTTCGGGGCCTCCTCGTGTTCCTCGCCCTCGCCTCGATCATCATGGCCCTGTACTTCCGAACCTGGAAGATGTCGGTCGCCGCGATGGTCGCGCTGCTTCACGACCTCGTGATCACCGCCGGCGTCTACGCCGCCACCGGCTTCGAAGTCACGCCCGCCGCGATCATCGGGTTCCTGACGATCCTCGGATTCTCTCTGTACGACACCGTCGTGGTTTTCGACAAGGTGCGCGAAAATACGAGCGAGCTCGGCCAGCAGTCGCGCTACACCTTCGCCGAGGCCGTCAACCTCGCGGTCAATCAGACCCTCGTGCGCTCCATCAACACCGGCGTCGTCGCTGCACTGCCTGTCGCCGCGATCCTGTTCATCGGATCGTTCGTGCTCGGCGCGGACACACTGCGCGACATTTCCCTCGCGCTGCTCGTAGGCATCATCGTCGGCACCTATTCGACCATCTTCATCGCCGCGCCGCTCTACGCCCAGATGCGCGAGGGGGAGCCCGAGATCCGCAAGACCGACGAACGCACCCGCGTCGCGCGCGGCGAAGCCGTGGCCTAGGGCGGTCGACTCATGACGATGACGGGCGCGGGTGAGCCCACCACGGTAGCGGCGAAGGAGGCCATCGCCGAGGTGAGCGCCCGGCGGGCCGTGCTGCTCGACGTGCGCGAGCAGAACGAATGGGACCTGGGCCATTCGCCGTTGGCCACCCTCATCCCGATGTCGCAACTGCAGGCGAGGTTCGACGAGTTGCCGAGCGGACGCCGCCTGCTCGTGGTCTGTCACTCCGGCCAGCGCTCCGCCCGTGTGCAGGCTGCGCTTGTCGACATCGGGTACGACGCGGTCAACGTGACCGGGGGCATGATCGCCTGGCAGCTGGCCGGCGGCGAGATTGTCGCAGAGGGCCCTGGGCCCGCCCGGGTGGACTGAGCTGTGCTGAGCGGATGGGCGGCTGACGCCCCGAGCGAACAGCAGCACCAGCACGCCTCGCCGATGCTACTTTTGCGGAGGGAGGTACGACCATGAGTGAGATCACGACGTCGAACCTCTCATCGCTACGCACGCTCCTGCCCCGCCTGTTTTCGAAGGCGCAGCCGGCCGGCGCGGTCGACCGCCTCATCCGCACCGCGCGCATCAATCATCCGAAGGCCGACGTCTCGGTCATCGAACGTGCCTACCTGACCGCCGAGAAAGCCCACAGGGGCCAGCTGCGCAAGAGCGGCGAGGCCTACATCACGCACCCTGTCGCCGTCGCGCAAATCCTCGCCGACCTCGGCATCGGCCCGAAGACACTCGCCGCGGCGATTCTGCATGACACGGTCGAAGACACCGGCTACAGCCTCGACCTGCTGCGCCAGGAATATGGCGATGAGATCGCGATGCTGGTTGACGGCGTCACGAAGCTCGACAAGCTCAAGTATGGCGACAGCGCCCAGGCCGAGACGGTGCGCAAAATGGTTGTGGCGATGTCGAAGGACATCCGTGTGCTTGTGATCAAGCTCGCCGACCGACTGCACAACGCCCGCACCTGGGGCTTCGTAGAATCGGAGTCGGCCCGGCGCAAAGCCCAGGAGACCCTGGAGATCTACGCGCCGCTTGCTCACCGCCTGGGAATCCAGACGATCAAGTGGGAGCTCGAAGACCTCTCGTTCGCGGTGCTCTACCCCAAGCTGTACGTCGAGATCGAGAGCCTGGTGCGCCAGCGCACCCCGCAGCGTGAGGAATTCGTGCAGGAGGTCATCGACGCCGTCGGCGAGGACCTCAAGGTCAACCGGGTCAAGGGCAAGGTCGCCGGGCGGCCCAAGCAGTACTACTCGATCTACCAGAAGATGGTCGTCCGCGGCCGGGAGTTCGACGAGATCTACGACCTCGTCGGCATCCGTGTCCTCGTCACGTCGCTGCGTGACTGCTACGCGGTGCTCGGCGCGATCCACGCCCGCTGGACGCCGATCCCCGGCCGGTTCAAGGACTACATCGCCACGCCGAAGTTCAATCTCTACCAGTCGTTGCACACAACGGTCATCGGGCCTCACGGCCGTCCGGTCGAGATCCAGATCCGCACGGAGGAGATGCACCGGCGGGCCGAATTCGGCGTCGCGGCGCACTGGAAGTACAAGGACCGCCTGAGCGGCGGCAGGGCCGGCGGCATGGATGGAGCCGGCGCGAGCCTCACTGACGAGGGCGACATGGCGTGGCTCGCCCACATCACCGACTGGCAGGCCGAGACAGTCGACCCGAGCGAGTTCCTCGACTCGCTCCGATTCGAGATCGGCGCGAAGGAGGTCTACGTTTTCACCCCGCAGGGTAAGGTCATCGGCCTTCCCGCCGGAGCGACGCCGGTCGACTTCGCGTACGCCGTGCACACCGAGGTGGGCCACCGCACCATGGGGTCCAAGGTCAACGGCCGCCTCGTTCCGCTCGAGACGACTCTCAGCAGCGGTGACGTCGTCGAGGTCTTCACGTCGAAGAACCCCGACTCTGGCCCCAGCCAGGACTGGCTCACGTTCGTCAAGAGCCCCCGAGCGCGCAACAAGATCAAGCAATGGTTCACCAAGGAGCGCCGCGATGAGGCGATCGAGCAGGGCCGGGACGCGATCGCGCGGGCGATGCGAAAACAGAATCTTCCGCTGCAACGCCTGATGAGCCAGGACTCGCTCAGCGAGGTCGCAGCTCAGCTTCGCTACGACGATGTGTCCTCGCTCTACGCGGCCGTCGGCGAGGGCCACGTGTCGACCCAGTCGGTGCTCGAGAAGGTGCTCGCGACGATCAACACCGACGCGGAGACCGAGGACGCCGAGCTGACACTGCCGAGCCGCGGAAAGTCGAAGCAGCTGCGCAACAGCGACTCCGGCGTTCTCGTGCGCGGGGCACCGGACATCCTTGTCAAGCTCGCCAAGTGCTGCACCCCGGTACCCGGTGACCCGATCGTCGGGTTCGTCACGCGCGGCGCCGGTGTCTCCGTGCACCAGGCGGACTGCCACAACGTCTCGTCATTGCAGAATGAGCCAGAGCGGATGATCGAGGTCGAGTGGGCTCCATCGTCGAAGAGCATCTTCCTCGTGCAGATTCAGGTCGAGGCTCTCGACCGCTCCGGGCTGCTGTCAGATGTGACGCGGGTGCTGTCAGAGCACCACGTCAATATTCTCTCCGCGACCGTGACCACCTCAAGCGATCGCCTAGCCCTCAGCCGCTTCGTCTTCGAGATGGGTGATACCACTCACCTTGACCGCGTGCTCAACGCCGTGCGGCGCATCGACGCCGTGTACGACGTTTACCGGGTCAGCGCGGGCTGACACCCGGCCCGGACTGCAGCGCCGCCCGCAAGCGCTGCGCCGCGCGCACCTTGCCCGGTAGGTGTCGGCGCCGCTCAAGGCCGGCAATCGCGCCGCGCAGGTCGAACCCGCCGATCTGCGCGAGCCCGGCCACGATGTCCTCCTCCGCCGCATCGAACTTCACGCAGAATCGGGCGAGGTCGATCGCGGTCCGCAGCGGCGTGGTGACGCGCAGCCGTCCGAGCACGGCCGTGTCGTCGGAGTCGAGCACCACCTCGCGCACCGTGCACCGGGCCGCGCCCGCGAACCGATAGCGCGCGGCCGTGTCGGCGCAGAGCTGGTGCTGCGCAGGCGGATCGAGCAGCGCGCCCAGCACCCACGCGGCAGTGCGCTGCTCCGCGATGAGCCGGGCGGGCACGATCGCGGCGAGCGCCGCCGCACGCAGGCTCGCGTGCGGCACGAGGTCGATCGGGGCGAAGCACTCGTCAATGGCAAATAACTCGCCGTCGAGCCTGGCAGCGTGAAGCTCCGCCTGCGGCAGGTCGAAGCGCGAGAGCACGAGGGGGAGTAGCCGGGTCATCCCTCAATCATGGAGGGCACGCTCGACCGGCAGGCCGGGCCGCGAGCGGTTGTGCACTCGCGGCCCAGTGCCGGTGTGGTGTCAGCCGAGAGCGTCGAGCCAGACCTTCCTTGCATCGAGCGCTTCCTGCGCGTCGGCAACCTTGCGCTTGTCACCGGAGGCTTTCGCCTCGGCCAGTTCGCGTTCGAGCTTCGCAATTGCATCCTGCAGCTGGCTCGCGAGGCCCTCGGACCTCGCCTTACGCTCGGGGTTGTTCTTCTCCCAGTGCTCCTCGTCGAGCTTGCGCACTGCAGTCTCGACCTTGCGCAGCCGATCCTCGACGACTTTGACCTTGTCCCGGGGAACCTTGCCGACAGCATCCCAGCGTCGCTGGACCTGAGCGAGAGCCTCCTTCGCCTTCAGGCGGTCGGTCTCGGTGAGCAGCGGCTCCGCCTCGGCGAGGAGAAGGAGCTTCTGCTCGTAGTTTGCGGTGAACTCCTCGTCGTCGTGCGCGTCGACCTCGGCCTTCGCCCCGTAGAGAGCGTCGCCGGCGGTCTTGAATTTAGCCCAGAGCGCATCGTCAAACTTCTTGCCGGCGCGCCCGGCGAGCTTCCACTGGTCCAGAAGCGCGCGATAGCTCGGGATGCCGTCGGCACCCTTGGGGATGAGCGCCTCGGCCTTCTCGACGAGCTCCTGCTTCTTGCCGCGGGCGTCGCGGTGCACCGAGTCGAGCTCGGCGAAGAACGCCTTGCGGTGCGTCTCGATCGTCGTGCGGGCGGCGCGGAATCGCTTCCACAGCTCGTTGCTCTCGTTCTTGGGCAGGCGCGGGCCATCCTGCTGGTGCTTCTGCCACCTGGCGAAGATCTCGTCGAGGGAGGCGCTGACCTGCTTCCACTGCACCTTCGACGGGTCCTGCGCGGCGAGCTGCTCGACCTCCTCCACGAGGGCTGCACGCTCGGCGACCGCGGCTTCGATCTGCGCCTTCTGCTCGGCGGACTGCTTTTCGACGATCTCTCCGACAGCACCACCGAGCGCCTCGAGGCGACGCGTCAGCAATGCGAGGTCGCCCACCGCGTTCGCGGTGGCAATCGTGGTCGTGAGCGTGGAGATCGTCTTGGCGACATCGGCGACCGCCGTGCCGCGCTTGATGCGCTGCTCAAGAAGGGTCACCTGACCCGCAAGCTCGGTGTACTTGCGTTCGAAGTAGGCGAGTGCCTCTTCCGCCGTTCCGTCGGGATACTGTCCGACGGTGCGTTCGCCGTCCGCCTCGCGCACGAAGACGGTGCCGGTCTCGTCGACGCGGCCCCACGGTGCCTGATCGTTGGTCGCCAAAAGCTTCACCTTAATACTCCGCGTCGCTCCGGATGGAACGGCCGGGATTCAGCCTATTGCACGCGCGCTCGCCAGAATGCAGCGGTGCTCGGACTACTCGAGCGTGATCGAGGAGATGACGGCGGGGATGGCGGGCTGCCCGTCGGTCGGGGAGGATCCACCCTCGGCGACCCCACCGCTCGCGATCTGCGCGATGAGCTCGTCGAGGCCGTCGGAGACGGCGCCGAAGACGGTGTACCCGCCGCCACTCGGATCGAGGTAGGAGTCCTCGTAGGTAATGAAGAACTGGGTGGACTGGCTCTCGGGGGTGTCCGCCCTGGCCATGGCGATGGTGCCGGCCGGGTAGATGCCGTCCTCGGGCACGTTCTCGAGCGGGCCGAAGGTGAACCCGGGGTCGTCCGAGCCGGTGAGGTTCGGCTGCCCACACTGGATGACCTTGAGTTGATCGGCACTCGTGAGGCGCTGGCAGGCGTTCTCGTCGTAGTAGCCGCCCTGGGCGAGGGAGATGAACACCGAGGCGGCCTGAGGGGCGAGATCGCCGTCGATGCGGATGCCGAGGTCGACCTCGTTCATCTCGAGCAGCCCGGTCCAGGTGCGGTTCTCGGCGATCTCGGCCGAGGGCACATCGCCGAGGTTGCCGCTCTCGCCCTCCGGCGCGTCGCTGGCGCTCGGGGTGGGTTCGGGCTCGGGCATCCCCGGACCCGAGGTGAAGTAGACCACCTGGCTGATCGTGGCGATCGTGACGATGGCGACCACGCCGATGACGGCGAACAGGTTGTCGCGCGTTCGACGGCGCAGCTTGGTCTCGTGCGCGGCCTGCCTGGCCTTGTAGTGGCGCAGGCGATCGCGGGCCTCGCGTTGTTCGCGCTCAACGTTCTTGCTCGGTGCCACTGATCCTCCGTCGGTGTTGCCGGGGTTGCCACCAAGAACTTTAGTCGGCGGGCGTGGCTACGATTGCCCAATGGTTGATGCTCAGCTCGGTCTGCGCGGGGGAGCCACCCCGCTGGCGGTACGGATGCGCCCCACCTCCCTCGACGAGGTAGCCGGTCAGAAGCACCTGTTGACGCCGGGATCGCCGCTCGTCAGCCTCGCCTCGGACACGCTGGGAGAGCGCGGCTCGGTGTCGGTGATCCTCTGGGGGCCTCCGGGCACCGGCAAGACCACCCTCGCCCAGGCGATCGCCCACACGTCCGGCCGCAAGTTCGTGGAGCTCTCCGCCGTGAATGCCGGGGTGCGCGACGTGCGGCAGGTGATGGAGCAAGCGATGTCGGCCCGCGACCTCTACGGGGTCTCGACGATGCTGTTCCTCGATGAAATCCACCGGTTCTCGAAGGCCCAGCAGGACGCGCTGCTGCCCGGCGTCGAGAACGGCTGGGTGATCCTCGTCGCGGCGACCACCGAGAACCCGTCGTTCTCGGTCATCTCCCCGTTGCTGTCCCGGTCGCTCCTGCTCACCCTTGAACCGCTCTCCGACGAGGACCTCGGCACGCTCGTGGACCGCGCTGTGACCGACCAGCGCGGACTCGGCGGGCAGGTGAGCCTCGACGACGGGGCGCGGGCGACGATCATCCGGCTCGCCTCGGGTGACGCCCGGCGCGCCCTGACCGCACTCGAGGCGGCCGCACAGACCGCGGTGTCGACGCTCTCCTCCGCCGGCCAGGTGCCCGTCGTCACGGCGGAGATCGTCGCGAGCGCGGTGGATCGAGCGCTCCTGCGCTACGACCGCAATGGCGACGAGCACTACGACGTGATCAGCGCCTTCATCAAGTCGGTGCGCGGGTCGGATGTGGATGCGGCGATCCACTACCTCGCCCGGATGATCGAGGCGGGGGAGGACCCCCGGTTTATCGCCAGGCGGATCATCGTCAGCGCGGCTGAGGACATCGGCATGGCCGACCCGCAGGCGCTCGTCATCGCCGTTGCCGCCGCCGACGCGGTGCAGCTGATCGGAATGCCGGAGGGGCGCATTCCCCTCGCCGAGGCCGTGACCTACCTCGCGACGGCGCCCAAGTCGAACCGCTCCTACCTCGCGATCGACCGTGCCATAGAAGATGTGCGGGCCGGCAGATTCGGCCGCGTGCCGAAGCCGCTGCGCGACGCCCATTATCCCGGTGCCAAGCGCCTCGGGCACGGCAAGGGATACCGCTATCCGCACGACTCCCCGCTCGGCGTCGTCGCACAGGAGTACCTGCCGAACGAGCTGCGCGGCACCGTGTACTACCAGCCCACTGAGCACGGCCACGAGCGCGACGTCGCCGCGCGTCTCGAAAAGCTGCGGCGCATCATCCGGGGCGATTAGATCCGTGCTAATCTTATTCCCGCCTACAGGGTTCGTTTGCGCACGGCTGCTGCTCTCGAATCCCTGAAGGGAACCGTCCTGTAGCCGGACCGCTCCCGTGGCGCATCCCTCTTCTAATGTTCGGATCGTTCGATGGTGTTCGCCGTCGTCCCCGTCCGAAGCCCTGTTGAAGACCGATGATCTCTGTACCGAAAGGAACCCGTGTCTACCAAGTCACGTACTCGTAGCAAGACCCGCCTGTCACGCGCGCTGGGCATTGCCCTCACGCCGAAGGCAGCCAAGTACCTCGAGAAGCGTCCGTACGCTCCGGGTGAGCACGGCCGCACCAAGCGCAAGACCGACTCCGACTACGCCGTGCGCCTTCGCGAGAAGCAGCGCCTGCGTGCCCAGTACGGCATCCGCGAAGCTCAGCTGAAGATCATCTTCGAAGAGGCCCGTCGCGCCCCCGGACTGACCGGTGAGAACCTTGTCGAGCTGCTCGAAATGCGTCTCGACGCTCTCGTGGTCCGCGCCGGCATCGCCCGCACCACGGCCCAGGCTCGCCAGCTCATCGTGCACCGCCACATCCTCGTTGATGGAGCGCGCGTCGACCGTCCGTCGTTCCGCGTCAAGGAGGGCCAGCTCATTCACGTCCACGCGAAGAGCGAGGGCCTCGAGCCGTTCCAGGTTGCCGCGGCAGGCGGTCACGTCGACCTGCTGCCCAAGCTTCCGCCCTACCTCGAGGTCGAGATCGACAAGCTCCAGGCGCGCCTCCTGCGCCGCCCGAAGCGCGTCGAGGTTCCGGTGACCTGTGAAGTCCAGCTCGTCGTGGAGTACTACGCCGCCCGCTGATTCACCGCACGTCGATTTACCGCACGTCGCTTCGGAGCGGGCCCCCTCGGGGGTCCGCTCCGAAGTCGTTAAGGCAGTCGATAAGGGCGTCGATAACCCGAACTAAGCTGGTAAACGGGCATCATCCGCTCTCCGGAGGAGAAATCATGAAGAACGCACTGTGGCTCGTCATCGGCATCGGGACCGGCTTCCTCGCCGCGCACCAGGTGAACCGCACCGAGGCCGGGCGTGCCTTCTTCGCGGACCTCGACGCGCGCATCGAGGAATTCACCGCCGCCGTCGCCTCCGGCTACCGCTCGCGCGAAGCCGAACTTCGCGGCGCACCAGACAACGACCGCTAACTTCCAGCCCTTCACCCCGCGGCGGGATACGCTCCCGCCTCACCAGCCTCGTTTGGACATCATGCAGACCGCCGAAATTCGCCGCCGCTGGCTCGACTTCTTCGCCGAGCGCGGCCACACCGTCGTGCCGTCCGCATCCCTCGTGAGCGACGACCCGACCCTCATGTTCACCGTCGCCGGGATGGTGCCGTTCGTTCCGTACCTCACCGGGCTGGTCCCGTCGCCGTTCCCGCGCGCCACGAGCGTGCAAAAGTGCATCCGCACGCTCGACATCGAAGAAGTCGGCAAGACCACACGGCACGGCACCTTTTTCCAGATGAACGGCAACTTCTCCTTCGGCGACTACTTCAAAGAGACGGCGATCCAGTACGCCTGGGAGCTGCTCACGACACCGGAGGCCGACGGTGGCCTTGGCTTCGAGAAGAAGGACCTCTGGGTCACCGTGTACGAAAACGACGACGAGGCCGTCACACTGTGGAAGAAGATCGCCGACCTTCCCGATGAACGCATCCAGCGCCTCGGCATGGACAGCAACTACTGGTCCACCGGGCAATCGGGGCCGGCGGGGCCCTGCTCCGAGATCTTCTTCGACCGCGGGCCCGCCTACGGCAAGGAGGGCGGCCCCGCCGCTGACGACGACCGCTACATCGAGATCTGGAATCTCGTCTTCATGCAGTACCTCCGCGGGGAGGGCTCCGGCAAGGACTTCCAGATCCTTGGTGAGCTGCCGCGGAAGAACATCGACACCGGGATGGGTCTCGAGCGCGTCGCGTTCATCAAGCAGGGTGTCGAAAACCTGTATGAGATCGACCAGGTGAGGCCGGTGCTCGACAAGGCTGCCGAGTTGTCCGGGCGACGTTACGGCGCCGTGCACGAGGACGACGTGCGGATGCGGGTCGTCGCCGACCACGTGCGGAGTGCGCTCATGCTCATGAGCGACGGTGTCACGCCGTCGAACGAGGGGCGCGGCTACATCCTGCGCCGCCTCCTGCGCCGCACGGTTCGCGCCATGCGCCTGCTGGGTGTCGAGTCGGCGACGTTCCCCGCGTTGTTCCCCGAGTCGAGGGACGCCATGAAGTCGGCCTACCCCGAGGTCGAGGCCGACTACGACCGCATCGCCCGCCTCGCCTACGCCGAGGAGGAGACGTTCCTGCGCACCCTCGCGAGCGGCACGAACATCCTCGACGTCGCGGTGACCAAGACCACGCAGTCCGGTGCTCGCACGCTCGCGGGCGACACCGCGTTCCTCCTGCACGACACCTTCGGCTTCCCGATCGACCTGACCCTCGAAATGGCCGAGGAGGCCGGCCTGAGCGTCGACCGTGCCGCGTTCGATGCGCTCATGCTCGAGCAGCGCACCATGGCGAAGACCGACGCGAAGACGAAGAAGACCCTGCTCGCCGACCTGTCGGTATACAGCGCGTTCCGCGCGGTGGGGGAGACCGTCTTCACCGGCTACGACTTCCTTGAAACCGACTCGCGCGTGCTCGGCCTCATCGTCGACGGCGTCTCGGTCAACCGGGCCGCCGCTGGCGACATCGCCGAGGTCATCCTCACCGAGACCTCGCTCTACCCGGAGTCCGGTGGCCAGGAGGCCGACGCCGGCAGCATCGTCGGAAAAGGCTTCGACCTGGAAGTGCTCGACGTGCAGAGGCCCGTGAAGGGGCTCGTGAGCCATAAGGTGCAGGTGCGCTCCGGCGAGGTCGGGGTCGGGGACGCCGCCACGAGCATCGTTGACGCGGAATGGCGCCGCGGTGCCACCCAGGCCCACTCGGCCACGCACCTCATCCACGCGGCACTTCGTGAGACGCTCGGCGCCGACGCCCACCAGGCCGGCTCCTACAACCGCGCAGGCTACATGCGGTTGGACTTCAACTGGAACCAGGCGCTCTCGCCAGCGACCCGCAGCGAGATCGAGGAGATCGCGAACACCGCGATCCGCAGCAACTTCGACGTCGAGACGCGTGTGATGCCGCTCGACGATGCGCGCGCGCTCGGCGCGATGGCCCTGTTCGGCGAGAAGTACGGCGAGACCGTGCGCGTCGTCGACATCGGCGGATCCTGGTCCCGCGAGCTCTGTGCCGGAACCCATGTCGCGCGCAGCTCCGAGATCGGGCTGATCAACCTCGTGAGCGAATCTTCGGTCGGCTCGAGCAACCGACGGATCGAGTCGCTCGTCGGCATCGACGCGTTCCGCGACCTCGCGACGGAGCGCGCCATCGTCGGGCAGCTCACCACGACGCTCAAAACCCCGCGGGAGCAGCTGCCCGACCGTGTCGGCGAGCTGATTCAGAGCCTCAAGGCCGCGGAGAAGAAGATCGCCCAGTTCGAGGCGGCCGCCCTGTCGGAGCGGGTGCCCGCGATCATCGCGGCATCCACCCGCCTCGGCGAGCTCACCGTCGTGAACGAGAGCGTCGGCACGGTCGCCACGTCGGACGACCTGCGCTCCCTCGTCCAGTCGGTGCGCTCGCGCCTCGGCAGCGACGCGGCCGTCGTGTCCCTCGCCGCGGATGTCGCGGGCAAGCCGGCCGTGATCGTCGCGACCAACGACGCCGCCCGCGCACGCGGGGCGAAAGCGGGAGCGCTCGCCAAGATCGCGGCGGCCGTGCTCGGCGGCGGCGGCGGCGGCAAGGACGACCTCGCCCAGGGCGGCGGCTCCGACGTGGCCGCGATCCCCGCGGCGCTCCAGGCCATCGCGAACGCCCTGCCGAGATAGCCGTGCGTTCGGGAGTGCGGATCGGGGTCGATGTGGGCACCGCGCGGATCGGGGTCGCGAGGAGCGACTTCCACGGGATGCTCGCAATGCCGGTTGAGACTGTGCCTCGTGGGCCGGGCGACGTGCGCACCATCCTCGCGCACGCTCGGGAACTCTCCGCCACCGAGATCCTCGTCGGCCTGCCGATCGCCCTGAGCGGGCGCGAGACCGCGTCGACACAGGACGCCCGCGACTTCGCCGCGCTAATCGCGGCCTCGAGCCCCGACGCCCCGGTGCGCCTGGTCGATGAGCGCCTCTCCACCGTCTCCGCCCAGCAGGCCCTGCGGGCCGCCGGCCGCACGGCGAAGAACTCGCGGAATGTGATTGACCAAGTCGCGGCCGTTATAATTCTGCAACATGCCCTCGACTTCGAGCGGGCCAGCGGAACCCCGCCGGGCACCCTCGTGGCTCCCTGACGCAAGGAACTATGACAGTGTCGAATGATCCGAGCTGGGACGACCTGTTAACGTCGCAGCCCGCCACCACCGACACCCGCCCCGAGACCGGCGGGCGCGACGCGATCGCGTCGGCCGACCAGGCGAAGCGCACGCGCCGCCGCCGTGGTCGCGCTGTGCTCGCCACCGTTCTCGTCGTCGTCACCGCACTCGGAATCGGCACTGCCGGCATCTTCTTCGCCTTCGAGGACCGCATCCGCAACGTCCTCGGTTGGGAGGGACCGATCGACTACGAGGGCGACGGAACCGGCGAAGTCGTCGTCACCATCACCGACGGCCAGGTGGGCGGCGACATTGCGACCCTGCTCGCCGAGCAGGACGTCGTCATGACCTACAAGGCCTTCTACTCGCTCCTGCTGCAGAACCCCGACGTCACCTTCCAGCCCGGCAATTACGCGCTCCGCACGCAGATGAGCGCACAGGCGGCCCTGGACGCGCTCCAGAACCCGGCGAACCGGGTGGAGTTGTCGATCGGGTTCAACGAGGGGCTGAGCATCGACCAGGTGCTCGAGTCGCTGAGCGAATCGTCCGGCATCTCACTCGGCGAGTTGGAGGCCGCGGCGACCGACCCGACCGTGTACGGTGTGGGCGCGGAGGCGCCCAGCCTCGAGGGGTACCTGTTCCCGGCGCGCTACACCCTTGACCCGAGCGCCGACGCCGCCGCCATCCTGCAGACGCTCGTCAACCGCACCTTCGAGTCCCTCGACGCGGCGGGTGTCGCCCCCGGCGACCGCCACCGTGTACTGACCATCGCCGCGCTCATCCAGCGCGAGGCAGGATCGAATCCGGAAGACTTCTACAAGGTCTCCCGGGTGATCCAGAACCGCCTTGACACCGGCATGGCGCTCCAGATGGACTCCACCGCGCACTACGGCTACGCCTGGCGCTACGGCGAGCGGCTCGACCAGTCCGTGTTCAGCACCCAGGCCGAGCTCGACGACGACAACGCCTACAACACCTACCAGATCCAGGGACTGCCGCTCGGCCCGATCGGCGCCGCCGGGGACCTCGCGATCGACGCCGCGGTGAACCCGGCCGCCGGCCCCTGGCTGTTCTTCGTGACCGTGAACCTCGACACCGGCGAGACGGCCTTCACGACCACCGGCGACGAGCACAGCGCGGCGGTGCGCCAACTGCAGGCCTGGTGCGAGGAGACGAAAAGCCCGAACTGTGCCTGACCCGAAGCGGACACGCCTCGCCGTGCTGGGCAGCCCGATCGGGCATTCGAAGTCCCCGTTGCTGCACCGCGCCGCCTATAGGGAGCTGGGCCTCGACTGGAGCTACGAGGCAACTGAGGTGACGGGGGAGATGCTGCCCGGTTTCGTTCGCAACCTCGGCGCCGAGTGGCGCGGGCTTTCGCTCACGATGCCGCTCAAGCGTGACGTGCTGCCCCTCCTGACCCGACGGGACGCCCTCGTCGACCTCACCGGCGGGGCGAACACCGTGCTCGTCACCGAGAGCGGTCTGGCTGGCTTCAACACCGACGTGTACGGCCTCGTCGAGGCATTGCGCGGCAGCGGGGTGGTGCAGGTGAGCGCCGTGCACCTCATCGGGGCTGGCGCGACCGCGGCTTCCGTGCTCGTCGCCGTCGCCTCGCTCGGCACCACGGAGGTGCTCATCACAACACGGTCACCGGAGAAGGCCACCGCACTGCTCGAGCTCGCGACAAGCCTGGGGATCTCGGCGACGGCGACCGGCCTGTCCGGTGGGCGAGGAGATTTCATCCCCGACCTCGTCGTCAGCACTCTGCCGGGCGGCACCAGGGTTGACCTGCCACTGCCTGCCGAGGTCCTCTCGGGCCGGGCGCTCCTCGACGTCGCCTACGACCCATGGCCGACTCCCCTCGCGGCACGATTCCTCGGCGCGGGCGGCCGCGTGATCTCGGGCCTCGAGATGCTCGTGAACCAGGCCCTCGCCCAAGTCCGGATCTTCGTGACGGGCAGCCCACACACACCGATCGACAACGAGGCCCGCGTGCTCCAGTCGATGCGCATAAGCGTCGGCCTGGGCCCCTCGGCCCACTGACCGTCGGCCCCCCGCTCCTGTGGGAGAATTCTCTACATGCTTCGATGGTTGACCGCAGGCGAATCCCACGGCCCGGAACTGGTGGCGATCCTCGAGGGTCTCCCAGCCGGCGTCCCCATCTCGATCGACGGAATTCGCGCCGATCTTGCCCGGCGCAAGCTCGGCTATGGGCGAGGGGCCCGCATGAAATTCGAGCAGGACCAGCTCGACATCTCGGGTGGCATCCGCTTCGGGCTGAGTATGGGCAGCCCGATCGCCCTGCGCATCGGCAACACCGAGTGGCCGCGCTGGGTCGACGTGATGAGCGCATCGCCTGTCGACCTCGACACCCTTCCGAAGGGGCGCGGAGCCGCCCTCACCCGCCCGCGCCCCGGTCACGCCGATCTCGTCGGCATGCAGAAGTACGACTTCGCTGAGGCGCGCAACGTGCTCGAGCGGGCCAGCGCGCGGGAGACCGCCGCGCGGGTCGCCCTCGGCGCCGTCGCCCGCGCGTTCCTCAGCGGACTCGGCATCGAGCTCGTGAGCCACACCCTCGCCATCGGGCCAGTGCGCGTGCCGGAGAATAGCCCGCTGCCGCGCCCCGGCGACGTGGCCGTACTCGACGCCGACCCACTGCGCTGCTTCCACCCGGACACCTCGGCGCAGATGGTCGCCGAGGTCGACAAGGCCCATCAGGACGGCGACACACTCGGCGGCGTCGTCGAGGTTCTCGCCTACGGCCTCCCACCCGGCCTCGGCTCTTACACTCACTGGGACCGACGTCTCGACTCACGGCTCGCGGGCGCGCTCATGGGCATCCAGGCCATCAAGGGGGTCGAGGTCGGAGACGGGTTCCTCACGACCACGAGACGCGGCTCGGTCGCCCACGACGAACTCGTGCAGACCGATGCCGGGATCACGCGGCTCAGCGATCGGGCCGGCGGCACCGAGGGCGGGATGAGCACGGGCACGGTGCTGCGGGTGAGCGCCGGAATGAAGCCCATCGCGACGATTCCGCACGCGCTCCGCACCGTCGATGTCGCCACCGGCGGAGCGGCCGAGGCGCACCACCAGCGCTCCGACGTGTGTGCCGTCCCGGCATCCGGCGTCGTCGCGGAGGCCATGGTCGCGCTCGTACTCGCCGACTCCGTCATCGAGAAGTTCGGAGGGGACTCGCTCGGCGAAACCCGCCGCAACCTCGACTCTTACCTCGCGGCCATCCCGACGACACTCGCGACGTCAGACGCGAGCGACCCGACGGCCAGCGCTTAGTGGGCACCGCCCCGGTAGACGGCGGGCGACCCTACGTCGTGATGATCGGCGCGCCCGGCGCGGGCAAGTCGCGCGCCGGCAAACGCGTCGCCCGACTGCTCAAGGTGCCGTTTGTCGACACCGACCGGCGCATCGTTCTCCGCCACGGTCCGATCGCCCAGGTCTTCGCGACCCGCGGCGAGGACTACTTTCGCATTATCGAGCGCATCGAGGTCGCCCGTGCGCTGAAGGAGCGTGCCGTCGTCGCCCTCGGTGGAGGCGCGGTGCTCGACCCCGAGACCCAGCGCGAGCTCGAGAGCCTGCCAATCGCCCTCATGACTGTCAGCGCCGAGGCCGTCGCTGGTCGCATCGGCGACAAGCGGCCCCTGCTGCGCGACGGGGGAGTCGAGGCGTGGGAGAAGCTCGTCGCCGCGCGCCGCTCCACCTATGAACGACTAGCGACCCACAGCTGGGACAGCTCGAACCGGCCGATCGACGCCATCGCGCAGGAGATCGCCGACTGGGTGACTTCCGGCGCGACGCCAGAACCAGAACAGGAGCTGCCATGAGCGCCAGCACTACCATCGCCGTCACCGGAACCAACCCCTACGACGTGGTGATCGGCCGCGACATTCTCGGTACCGTCGCCGGCCGGCTCGGCCCGGACGTCAACAAGGTGCTCATCGTGCACCCCGCGACGCTCGCGACGCGCGCCGCCGAGCTGCGGGAGAGCCTGATTGGGCAGTACGAGGTGCTTCTGGCCGAAATCCCGGATGCCGAAACGGGCAAGCGTATCGAGGTTGCCGCGTTCTGCTGGGGTGTGCTCGGCAAGGCCGACTTCACCCGCACCGACGCCGTGATCGGCTTCGGTGGCGGCTCGGTCACCGACCTCGCCGGGTTCGTCGCCGCGACCTGGCTGCGCGGGGTCAAGCTCGTGCAGGTTCCGACGACGCTGCTCGGCATGGTCGACGCGGCAATCGGCGGCAAGACCGGCATCAACACAGCGGAGGGGAAGAACCTTGTC
>Ga0105048_10000375_pt1 | contig 67118 bp, 51 predicted proteins | sample MAT05_FD_78382 | JGI IMG/M metagenome (GOLD analysis project Ga0105048, IMG submission 78382) | Freshwater microbial communities from Lake Fryxell liftoff mats and glacier meltwater in Antarctica - MAT-05 | ecosystem: Environmental > Aquatic > Freshwater > Ice > Liftoff microbial mat | place... | reverse complement strand
TGCAAGAACGAATCGGCACCGACATCGTACAAGAAGCCGTCGTGCGCTTCCGTCCGAATGCTCCCGCCAAGGCGCACATCGGCCTCGAGAACGACGGTGCGCTGGCCTGCCCGCTCTAGCTCGAAAGCCGTCGTGAGCCCGCTGATGCCTGCCCCGACGACGACGACGGGGAGAAAGCTCATCCCCGAGCGCCCAGCTCGTGAATGCGAGCCACGAGGCGAGTGACCGTGTCGGGGGGCACCTCGGGAATGATGCCGTGCCCGAGATTGAAGACGTGGCCGGACAGCTTCCTGCCCTCGGCTACGATCTGCGCGGCCCGCGGCTCGAGCACTTCCCAGGGCGCGAGCAGCAGCAGGGGCTCGAGATTGCCTTGCAAAGCAACATCGTCGCCGAGGCGCTCGCGCGCTTGAGTCAGCGTGAGCCGATGGTCGATGCCGATCACCGTGCCGCCGGCGCGCTTCTGCAGCTCGAGCAACATGGCCGTGCCCGTTCCGAAGTGAATGACGGGCACTCCGGTCTTCTGCACGTCCTGCAGGATGTGAGCTACGTGCGGAAACACGTACTGCTCGTAGTCTTGCGGCGCGAGCGCGCCCACCCACGAGTCGAAGAGCTGAACGGCTTGCGCGCCCGCTTCGATCTGTGCGCGCAGGTAGCGGCGTACCACCTCGGAAAGCTTGCTCATCAGCAGCCCCCAGCCTTCCGGGTCGGAGTACATGAGCTGCTTGGTGCGCACGTACTGCGACGACTTGCCGCCCTCGATCAGGTAGCTGGCCAGGGTGAAAGGCGCGCCGGCGAAGCCGATCAATGGCGTTTTACCATCCAGCTCGGCGCGGATCATCCGGATGGCATCCATCACGTAGCCGAGGCCATCTTCGGCTTCGATCACTCGCAGGCGCTCGATGTCGGCCCGCGTGCGGATGGGCGAGTGAACGACCGGACCCTCACCCTGCGCGAATTCGAAGGGCGCGCCCATCGGCTCGAGTGGCAACAAGATGTCGGCGAAAAGGATGGCCGCGTCCACGCCGTGTGCGCGAATCGGTTGCAGCGTCACCTCGGTGGCCAACTCCGGATTCTTGCACAGCTCTAGCAGCGTGTGGTCTTTCCGGAGCGCCCGATACTCGGGCATGTAGCGACCCGCCTGGCGCATGAACCAAACGGGTGTGGTGTCGACGGGCTCACGCCTACAGGCGCGGATGAAACGGTCCCACATGATGTTTTCGGTCTTCTCGCTTGAAGTTCAGGGCTCGATGGGCCCGGGCGACGTACCGGAAGGCGCGTGCGGGGCAGTCTCGCCCTTCGCGGCCTTTTGCTGCATTTCGTACTTGGAGGGGCACTTGGCCATGATGTGCGTGGCCTCGAAATTGCCCTCCGCGCTCAGCTTGCCTTCCGCGGTGACCAGCACGTCCATGCCGGGCACGTCACGAAAGGTGTCGGGCACGATACACTCGGCGTAGCGCACCGGCAGGACGGAGCCGTTCTTCTCCATGTCGAAGCGGTACTCGCACGGCTCGGCTCGGTGTCGCAGCGAACCTTTGACGAGCGCGCCTTCGACACGCACGTTGCGGTCCTGGTACTTGGACGGCTCCTTGACCAGCTGATCGGTCGTGACCGAGTAAATGGCCGAGTCTTCGGCGCTCGAAAAAACCAAGGTGAGGATGGCGCCCGCGACTACGAGCAGCGCCATCAGCAGACCCCAGTTGCGCCGCGGCTCTTCACTTGGTCTCGCCGCGTTGACCACCGTGGGAGCTGCGGCGTGCCGCTCCGCTTCTTCCTTGGCTTGCTGTTCGGATTCGGCGATGGCCTTTTCCAGCTCTTGGTCGAGATCACCCATGACCCTTGGAAACCTAGCAAGCCTCAGCGCAAATCAACCCGCTCAGCTCGGTTTCCCCTCACAATGGTGATTTCCGCCTCGAAATCGGTCAGGGTCAACCAGCTCCGGTGACCGTTCCCGAACCCCCAACCGCGTGGACGGGCTTCGACCTGCCTCCCGGCGCCACACTCCCGCTGGCCTGCCCTGCGTGCCTTGCGCCCGGCAGGCGCGAGGTCCTGGTCCCGGGTGGATCCGAGCGCGGGCCGCGACTCGTCGCGCACTACTGCGAATCGTGTGGCGCCGAACTCGACCGCGCCACCACGCGCAGCCTCGCCCTACTGTTCGCCGCCAGCGCGCTCGGAGTTTTCGTCGCCAGCGCGTGCGCTTTCGCGTTCGGTGCCCGTCACCTGCCCTGGCAACTCGCTTCGAGCGCGGCTGCGGCCGCGTGCCTTCCGGGTGCGCTCTTGCTCTCGCGAAAATGGCCCGATGCTCCGCACGCGCTCGAGCGAGACGGCGCGGGGCAGCACTACCTGGCGGCGCGACGCAGCTATGCGCGACTCTCGGCGGTCCAGCTCGCAGTCGATCGACCGCCCCCCGAGCCGCGTCGAAAGCTGCACTTCACCCTGCCGCTCCTGCTGGCCCTGGGTTGGGCGCTCGTCATTCAGTACGCCGCGCGGGTCGACGTCTGGATCGTCCAGAGCGAACAAGACCTAACCCTGCTCATCGACGACGCCGTCGTCGGTTCGGTGCCGGCATCGCTCGAAGAGACACCGGAAGCCGGACGACGCGAGGTAGTCCTCGGAGGCCGCAGACGACTCACGCTCATCGACGCGCGTGGAGCGCTGCGCGCGGAGACGAGCGCCAGCCTGTTCCCAGGGAGGAGCTACCTGTTCGGGCAGACGCCGGCGGGGCGCTGCTTCTTCGTCGAGCAACGCGGCTACGGGCGCGCTTCGAAAAAGACGAGCGGCAGCTCTTCCTTCACCAGCCTGGAAGGCCCTGGGCCGCTTTGGGAACTGCCCGTCCCCATCGATTTCTGGTTCGTGCCTCCGCCTCCCCCCGGCCCCGCTTTCACGTCCGGAGGCATACAAACGGCTTTGCGCCTCCTGCCCTGCCCCCGCTCCCGCCGGCTGCAAGCCCCCTCCGGCAAGACGAGGTAGCAATGCGCAGTTGGCACCCCGGAGGCGCTGATTATACTGCCGCAACGTGACCGAGGCTCCGAACGACTCTACCCCCCCTGGCATCTCAGAACAGACCGCTGACGGCGATGCGGCTTCTCCGGCCGAAAGCGTAGGCGCAGCTACCGATCCGCTTGCCGCGGCTCAGGCCGAGGCGCTGCGCTACAAAGATCAACTGCTGCGCACGGCCGCAGATTTCGACAACTTTCGCAAGCGAGCACGCCGCGAGTTGACCGACGCCGAGCGCAAGGGTCGCGACGACCTGCTCAAGGACTTGCTGCCAGTTTTCGACAACCTCGAACGCGCCGTCCAGCACGCGCAGACAGCCGACAGCGGTGACGACTGGAAAGGTCTGTCCGACGGTATCGATCTGGTCATTCGTCAATTTCGCGACACTCTCGGACGTTTGGGAGTCGAGCGCGTAGGCTCCATCGGACTGCCTTTCGATCCGGGCGTGCACGAGGCCATCCAACACCTCGAAACCACAGATGTTGCTCCCGGCGTCGTGGCCTTCGAGGTTCAAGCTGGGTACCGCCAGGGCGAACGCCTGATTCGTCCGGCCTTGGTGGTCGTGGCCAAAGCGCCGCAAGAAGCTGTCCCAACCGAAGCGCCTCCAAGTCCGCAGGTCGCCCATTGAATCTTGACTAGGGCGGAGCCTCGAAGACCGATCGGTCTTCGGTCGGGCACGAATTTCGCTATGGTGACAGGACGATGAGCAAGATCATCGGGATTGATCTCGGTACGACCAACTCCTGCGTCTGTGTGCTGGAAGGCACTGGAGCGCGCGGCGAGCCGGAAATTACTGTCATTCCCAATACAGAGGGGGCGCGTACGACGCCCAGCGTCGTCGCCTTCACTGAGCGAGGCGACCGGCTCGTAGGCCAAGTCGCCAAGCGCCAGGCCACGACCAACCCCGTGCGCACGGTCTCGGCCGTGAAGCGCTTGATGGGCCAGAAGTTCGACAGCGCAGAGGTGCAGACGCACCGTGCCGTCAGCTCCTACGACATAATCCAGCACCAGAACGGCGACGCCTGGGTGCAAATCGGCGACCGACAAATGTCGCCGCCCGAGGTCTCCAGCATGGTCCTCCGGGCCATGAAGGAAATCGCCGAGACCTACTTGGGCGAGGAGGTCACCGAAGCGATCGTGACCGTCCCCGCTTACTTCGACGACGCGCAGCGCCAAGCTACCAAGGACGCGGGCAAGATCGCCGGACTCGATATCAAGCGCATCATCAACGAGCCGACGGCTGCCGCGCTGGCCTACGGTCTCGACAAGAAGGACGTCGGTTGCATCGCCGTCTACGATCTAGGTGGCGGCACCTTCGACATCTCGGTGCTCGAGATCGCTGGCGGCGTGTTCAACGTGCGCTCGACAGGCGGCGACACGCACCTGGGGGGAGAGGACTTCGATCGCATGCTGATCGACAAGTTCGCCGAGGAGTTCAAAGCCAAAAATGGTGTCGACCTCCGGCAGGATCGCATGGGCTTGCAGCGCTTGCGCGAAGCCGCGGAGCGCGCAAAACACGAGCTATCGTCCTCGCTCGAGACCGAAATCAACATTCCCTTCATCGCCACGGCCGCAGGCGGTCCGCTGCATCTGGAGCGGACACTCAAGCGAAGTGAACTCGACATTCTGGTGCGGCCGCTGGTCGACCGCACGATCGAAGCCTGCAAGCGGACCTTGGCGGACGCCCAGGTGAATGTGAAAGACATTCAAGAGGTCGTACTCGTCGGCGGCATGACGCGTATGCCGGCCGTGCAGAAGGCGGTTTTGGATTTCTTCGGCAGGCCTGCAAACAAGGCGGTCAATCCGGACGAGGTCGTCGCCTTCGGTGCAGCTCTCCAGGGCGCCGCGTTGGGCGGCGCCATCCAAGAGATGCTCCTGCTCGACGTCACTCCGCTTTCGATCGGCGTCGAAACGGGCGGCGGCGTGTTCACACGGCTGATTCCGCGCAACACGACGATTCCGACGGAGAAGAGCGAGATTTTCACCACCAGCATCGACAATCAGTCGTTCGTGCCCATCCACGTGCTGCAAGGCGAGCGCGAGATGGCCCAGGACAACCGCAGCCTGGCCAACTTCGAATTGACCGGCATTCCCCCAGCGCCACGCGGTGTGCCCAAGATCCAAGTCACGTTCAGCGTCAACGCCGAAGGCTTGTTGGCAGTGCATGCGCTCGATCTCGGAACCGGACGGTCGACCTCGGTCTCGATCACCCCGACGAGCGGCCTCTCCCAGCAAGAGGTCGACAACTTGGTCACGGCAGGCGACAAATTCCGCGAAGCCGACGAGCTGCGCCGCAGCCTGGCTGAAATGAAGAACAAGGTCGACACACTCATCTACACGACGGAGCAGGCCGTGGAGGCGTATGGCGATCTCTTGACTCCCGATCACGCCGACCAAGTGCGGGCGCAGATCGACAATCTGCGCGGCATGTTGGCCAGCGGTGCCGACCTCGATTCGCTGCGGGGCGCCTACATGGAGCTCGAAAACGCGGCCTACGAGATCGCCGAAGCCATGTACGGCGACAGCGCCGGTTGATCAGCAAGCGCGGGTCGACTCAGGCGCGGGTCGACTCAGGCGCGGGTCGACTCAGGCGCTGCGCACCGCCGGGGCCACGCGGCTGAGTTCGTGGAGACCGACTTTGGCGATGCCCGGGCCGGTCGGGCCGTCGGTGTAGACACTGACCTGCGTGGTATTCGCTGGAAAAGTGGTCGTGACGCGGACGATCTTGCCCACGCGTCCGTCGTCCAGCTGGACCGAGCCGTGCTGATCTTGGAGCTGATGAATGGCGCGCAGCGTCAACATGCGACGAACCTACACCGATCGCTGCCGCTGGTCACATTCTCGGCGTGACAGGAACGTAGACTCGACGTGAAAGTCTGAACAGTCGCGCAGCCCCGCCGCAAAGCGCCGTCCACGTTCGTATGATCGTTTGGCTCCGAGCGTCCACGCGACTCACTCTTCGCTGGAAGCCAAACGGCGCTCGATGGCTTCGAGGTGCGCGTTGACTTGCGGATCGCGCTTCCTCAGCGACTCGACGCGCCGCACGGCGCTCATCACCGTCGTGTGATCTCGATTGCCGAAAGCGCGACCCAGCTCTGGGAAGCTGGACTTGAGTCGCTGCCGACAGAGGTACATGGCTACCTGACGAGCGAAAGCGACGCTCTTGTGTCGATCCTTACTGAGCAGATCGGAGCCCGTCACGCGGAAGTGCGAGCAAACGGCCTTTTGGATGTCGGCGACGCAGACCTGCTTGTCGGCGCTCGAGGGAAACTGCGACGCCTCGCCGCGCATCAGTTCTTCGTCGATGGGCCGACCGGTGAGCGACGCCTTCGCAGCCAAGCGAATCAGCGCGCCCTCGAGTTCCCGCACGTTGCTCTGCACCTTCTGCGCGAGCAGTACGGCGACCGAGTCCGGCAGATCAATCTGCTCGAGCTCGGCTTTCTTCTTCAAGATGGCGACGCGCGTTTCCAGCTGGGGCGCTTGGACGTCGGCGACCAGACCCGACGTGAAGCGCGAAACCAAGCGTTCTGGCATGCGCTGCAACTGCTGCGGGTACTTGTCGCTCGTGACGATGATTGGCACTCCTGCATCGTGCAAAGCATTGAAGGTATGGAAAAATTCTTCCTGCGTCTGCTCACGGCCCGCCAAGAACTGGATGTCGTCGAGCAGCAGCAGGTCGCACTCGCTGCGGTAGCGCGCACGGAACTCTTCCATGCGGTGGTTCTGCAGCGCCTCGATGAACTCGTTCGTGAAATGCTCGGCCGAGACGTAAATGATGCGCGCGTCAGGGCGATCGACCAGTACCTTGTGGGCGATGGCGTGCATCAAGTGCGTCTTGCCTAGGCCCGTGCCGCCGGCGATGAACAGCGGATTGTAGCGGGGCCCACCGCCACCCGCCGAAGCGAAGGCCGCGGCATAGGCCAATTCGTTCGAGGGCCCGACGATGAAGTTCGTGAAGGTGAACTTGCTGTTCAGCTGGCCGATCGCTCCGGGCACGAGCGAGAACCGACGGGACGCGTTTGGCGGCTGTGAAGGGCTCCGCGCCGGCGTGGGCGTACGAGCCGTGGTGGCACCGAACGATGAACTCTCGACGCGCTGGGGCGTCAGCAACCGCGCGCGAGGCGCGCTCTGGGCGCTCTGGGCGGGTGCTGGCGGCGGGCATATCGGGCTGGCGAGCGTCGTGTCGATGAGCCACTCGACGCGAACGCGCAGTTGGGTGAGCGATTCGAGATGGGCGACGAGCGTGGGCTGAAAGTGATCCTTTACCCAGTCCCGCACGAACTCGTCGCGTGCGACGAGGCGCAGGGTGCTCTCGGAAAACCCCAAGAACTCGACCGATGAAAACCACTGCTCAAATGTTGCGGGTGAGCGACGACGCGTATGGTCGAGTGCCTGCGACCAGGAGTCTTGGGGAACAGAAGGAGAGAGCATGCAGTCAGACCAAAAGGGGGCAGTACGAGCGAAGGCGAACGGCTGATACCGGGCGAGAAATACGGGAAGCGAGCGAATTCACGGCGATGACAGGACGACCCCAGGTTATCCCCAGGTGTGGAGAACCCGGGTCCTCAGCGACAGCACCCGGGGGCTGCCAAGGAAGGCAGGGCGGGCAAAATCTCGAATGAACGGAAACAAGAGGTTCCGAGATCGAACTCCAGGGACGGTGCCACGGCCAAAGCGCACTCCAGCAAATGAGCTAGGGGGAGCACCCATCCTGCAATCCCCCTCCACTGACTCCTCTTGCCGAGGAATCGCCTCCTCATCGCGAGAGAATCGCTCGTCCCTCAGAGAGGGTGCGAGCGGCTCGTCATGGGGAAGTTCCGAATCGGGCCGAGCGCCCAACCGGGAAAGAGCAGTTAGCTCCCCAGTAAATTATCTTCAAGCCTCGACATTCTTCCCAATGTTGTTTTACCGAAGAAACAGCTGCAAAAACGTTCTCGGGGCGCGGCGAATTGGTGACGTTCGGATCGTCCCTGTGACTGCACGAGCCGGCGCGTGACGGGCCTCGCGCGGGGAGCGCATTTCTCTGCGAGCACACCGCGACGGGCACTCTTCAGACGAACTTCAACGCCTCTTCGCGCTGTCAAGAAGACATGCGGGTGGAGGACCAATTGGGCAGCCCGGAGCACTGACCTTGGCGTTTTTAGCAGTATTGTTGGCCGTTCCACGCGCCCTTGGGTAGGGCGAGGGGACATGCATCGTGACCGCCTTTGCCGACCCTCGTCACCGAGTTGGGCGGCCTCTCGGCTCGGCCTGGGTTCGGCCCTTCTGCTGACGCTGGGCTGGACCACGACTGCCATGGCCGATCCGAGCACCCTGCCTCCCGAGTACGGCTACAACTACGGCGAGATCGAGACTCCACGCATGACCGCCGTCGGTGGCGCCATGCGCGCCACCGGCATCGGCACCTCGGCGCTGTTCTCGAACCCGGCGAACATGGCCGTGGCACAGCTCTACCACATCACGGCCATGGCGCAGATCCACCCCGAGGCAGCGCGGCAGAGCTACGGCGGCGCCATCGTCGATTCGATCATCTCGAGCACCGGTATCGCTGGTGGTCTGGGTGGCGTTTGGAATCAACAAGATCCCGAAGGCTTCGCGCGTGAGTCCACTGACTTTCGGGGTGGCTTGGCCATTCCCCTCGCCGACGTCGTGTTCGTGGGTCTCACCGGTCGCGCTCTGGCTCTCACCCAGAACGGCCAAGGGCCGCTCGGCACGAGCAACGCCAGCGGCGGCATTCCGAACTCGATGATTCTCAACACCGTCACTTTCGATGCCGGTGTCACTCTCAAGCCCATTCCCGAGTTCGCCATCGCGCTCACTGGCCATAACCTGACGAATCCAGATACAGCTTTTTTACCGCTGATGGGCGGCCTAGCCCTGGGAGCGTCCACGAAGGACTTCAGCCTGGGCGCCGACGCGGTGCTCGAGGCGCGAACCTACGACACACCCATGGTGCGCTTCATGGGCGGCGGCGAGGTGTTGATCGCCGAGGTCGTGAATCTGCGCGCCGGTTACCGTTACGACCAAGGTCAGAACACGAACTCGGTGAGCGGTGGTCTGGGCTACGTCGACCGGCGCTTCTCCATCGACGCGGCCGTACGGCGCACGGTTACGGGCTTCGAAGCGACGACCATCACCTTCGGCTTCACAATCCACATCGAAGCCCTCGGCCTGGGCGCGCAGACCGAAAGCGAGTTCTAGAAGTTGGCGCTGAATTCGCGGAGCAACGTGTCCGTCGCGCCCGCGAGCTCGCTTGCTTCGAACACGAGTTGCGGGACGCGCCCCGCTTCGTCCTTCAGGCGCTCCAGCGCACGCGGCGCATCGAAATAGTCCTCGTCGAACTGCTCGACGAAATCGCCGTCGCGCACGACGGCCGCCAGAAAGCCGACGAAGTCGCTGGCCGAGAAGTCGGCGACCTCGACGCAGCCGAGCAGAGTCTCGGTCGAGGACTCTTCGCCGAACAACTCGACGGCGAGCTCGCCCACCTGGCGCTCGAGTTCTGCGCGACCCAGAAGAGCCGCCTGACGCAGCAGAACTGTCGTAGCGCGGCGGCGACCCTCGAGCAGAAAGGACAAGGCGAACGCTCGCGCATGAAGGGCCGACGCCTCACGCCCCAGGGCCAACCGACGCCGCAAAAAGACGCGCCGGGTCCACCACGAGGCGAACAGCGCGCCGTCCCTGCGCTCGATCAAGCGGGCTGGATCGTGCGCGACCACGAAAGGAAACTCGCTGGGTGCGAGCGCCCGCGACCATGCCTGACCGAGACGCGAGAATGCCAGAACGAAGCTCGAAGGCGCGAGGCGGGCTGGCAACGCGAACGGCTCGAGGCGCACGCCGCGCAGGAGTTCGTGTCCCGCTAGATCGCGCAGGCTGTGGGGAGAAATGTGTGCGGGTAGACCTTCTTGTGCCGATTCCGCCAAGAGCCCTTCGACGAATCCGGCGAACGCTGGACCATCCCTCTGCCCAGCCGCATCCTGGGTCCGTTGCAGAAAATCCCGCGCGAGTGTCGCGAGCGCTGCTCGCTGATCGAGCGGCGCGAGCAAGACGTCCGGGTGCTCGACTCCGAGCCGTCGGCTGACTTCCGCACGACGAGCCCAAAGTTCGATGCGGTGCGCGCCGAGTGCGCGACCGTGCCGCATACGCGCCTCGAGAAACCCACGGCGCTCCGCGCCGTGGGTGCGCAGGACGAGGGCGCTCAGCTCCGCCAAGCTGAACTCGCCATCGCGCGGCTCCCGGATACCGTGCCGCTCTTGGTGACGCAGCCAACCCTCGCGCGCTCGGAAGCCGAGCTGCACTCGTTCGTCGACGAGATGAAAGGTCCAGCGCATGAGCGACAAGCGCAGCGGATCCGTTTCGTCCAGCGCGCTCACTTCTTCGAACAGCGTCTTGCCGGGCCAGTCCCGACCAGCGAACGCGTCGAGCGTCGACAACCCGCGCGACAGCTCCCGGTCGAATGCGCGCTTTCGACCAACGAGTACGCCGAGCTCTCGGCTGAGTCGAAACGGATCCCAATCCCTCATCGCGCGAACCGGTATAGCCCGATTGCCGCGCGCCACCACTTTGGCTAGGTCCGGAGGGCCCGCCCCCATGACCGACCTGAACGAGCCCCAACGCATCGCCGTGGCCCACGAAAGTGGCCCGCTGCTGATTTTCGCAGGCGCCGGCAGTGGCAAGACGCGAACCATCACCTACCGCATCGCGAATTTGCTGGCGACGCATCGCATAGCGCCCTACCGCATCTTGGCCGTCACCTTCACCAACAAGGCCGCGCAAGAGATGCGGCACCGTCTGACGTCCATCGTCGGTGAAGAGATTGGCCGCGATCTGTGGATCGGCACTTTTCACGGCACCTGCGCCAAGCTGCTCCGCCGCCACTACGAAGCGGCTGGGCTCACCTCGAGCTTCATCATCTACGACGACGCCGATCAAAAAGCCGTGGTCAATCGCTTGCTGCGCGACTTGGGTCTGGACGACAAGCAGTACGCACCCAAATACGTGCTGTCGCTGATTGGCGCGGCCAAGCGCGACGGCATCGACCCCAGCGAGACCCCGCTGGGTGACGGTTTCGACCGCAACTTGGTCAAGTTGGGCGAGGAGTATCAAGCCGTACTCAAGCGCTCGAACGCCGTGGATTTCGACGACTTGCTCTTGCGGGTCTTGCGCATCGTCGAGGATCCGGACGGCCCGGCCGGACGCGAACTGCGACGCAAGTTCGATCACGTCATGGTGGACGAGTTCCAGGACACCAACATGGTGCAGTACCGAATCGTCCGGGCCCTGTCGGCCAGCACGCGCAACCTGTGCGTGGTCGGCGATGACGATCAGTCGATCTACCGCTGGCGCGGCGCCGACGTCCGCATCATTCGCGGCTTCCGCACTGACTTTCCAGAAACGCGCATCGTCAAGCTGGAGCAGAACTACCGCTCGACGGCCAACATCGTCTCGGCTGCGCTGGGCGTGATTGCCCGCACCTCGTACCGCGAACCCAAGGAACTGTGGACCGCGGAGCCTGCCGGTGAACCCGTGGTCGTGCGCGCGGTGAACGACGAACGGGCCGAAGCCAGCTTCGTGGCCAGCACCATCCAGCGCAGCCGCCAAAATGGGGCCGATCCGCGCTCGCAGGCTATCTTTTACCGCATCCACGCGCAGTCGCGCGTGCTCGAAGAAGCGCTGCGCGGCGCGGCAATTCCGTACCAGATCATCGGCGGCATGAAGTTCTTCGAACGCGCCGAGGTGAAGGACATGCTGTCCTACCTGCGGTTGATCGAGAACCCGCAGAGCGACACCGATTTGATGCGCGTGATCAACGTGCCGGCGCGCGGCATCGGCGGGAAAACCGTCAGCCGCTTGCTCGACTTGGCCGCCGAGAACACCAACAGCCTGATCGTTGCGCTCGAGATGGCTCTGGCCGACAGCCAGTTCAGCGGGTCGGCGAACAAGAAGCTCAAGAGCTTCTTCGACCTCTTGAACGATCTGCGCGTGGCCAAGGAAAGTCTCACTCCGGCAGAGCTACTGGAACGCATTCTGGAGCAGACGGGTTACCGATCGTTGCTCGAGAAAGACGACACGGCCGAGAGCGACGCGCGGCTGGAAAACCTGGCAGAACTAGTGGGTTCTTTGCGTGAATACGAGGCCGAAGCGCCCGACACGGGCGAAGCGCTGACCCTGGCGGGTTACCTGGAGCGCGTTGCTCTCGTTGCCGCGGTCGACACGATGGAGGACGCGCCGGCCGTTTCACTGATGACCGTGCACAGCGCCAAAGGCCTGGAGTTCGACCAGGTCTGGTTGACGGGCATGGAAGAAGAGACGTTCCCCTATCGCGGCCTCGACGGCGAGGATCCGGAGGAGCTCGACGAGGAACGACGGCTGGCCTACGTGGCCATTACGCGCGCCCGAAAGCAGCTGTTCATCACCCACGCCGGAGCGCGTTTCCTCTTTGGTCGCACCAAGTACCTCTCGCCGAGTCGCTTCCTGGACGATTTGCCGCCCGAGGCCGTGCGCCGCGAGGGCGAAGTCACGCCGCGCCAGAGCTACCTGGGCGGCAGCAGTTGGGGTGGCGCCTCGCGCGGCTCGTCAGGCCGGGCTTCCCCAGCCTGGCGCAGCGGTTACACGCCCGGCGGGCGCAATCCAGGCTGGGATCAGACGAGCCAAGCGTCGGCGGGCGGCCGCGTCGCCCAGGCGTCGCTCCAGCTCGAGCCGGGTGAGCGCTTCGTCGAGCGCGAGGAAGGCAGCGACGAGGCACACGTCGATGCGGACTTCGACGTCAGCGACGGTCGCGAGCCCATCGTGGTCCGACCGGGGCAGAAGGTGCGCCACAAGAAGTTCGGGCGCGGCATCGTCGAACGCGTCGAGAGCGGGACGACCCCGACCGTCGTCGCGCGCTTCCCAGGCTACGGACCCAAGCGCATCGTGGCTGAATTTTTGGAGTTCGAATGAGGACTTGCCAGCTCGGACACCCTTCGCCACGGTTGCCTCCTCATGAACAAGCGCCTGGCAATGCTCGAAAAAATGGTGGCGTCGGGCCAAGCGGATTCGTTCGCGCGCTACGCGCTCGGCATGGAGTACCGCAAAGAAGGCCGCACGGTTGAAGCCGTGGCCACGTTTACGGACCTTCGCGCTGCCGATCCCGACTATGTCGCCCAGTACTTGATGGCGGGGACGATGTTGCTCGAAGCCAGTCGGGGCGAAGAGGGGCGAGCCTGGCTGGAAGCCGGCCTGGTCGTGGCGCAACGTACCGGGAATTCACATGCGCTGGGGGAGCTCCAGTCGGCGCTGGACGGCGCCTCGAACGACTCTCCACACTAAAGGACGGTGTGCGAGTCCTGAGCCCTTGTCCTGGGGACCGGCCGCAAACTACAGGACCAAGCGAGTCTTGTGTCGCAGAGTAAAATTCCCTCCTCCCAGCAGCGCGAGCTGTCGCGCAAGGCCGCTGAGAAATCCGCGCCAAACGGGGATCCCGAGGCACTCGCCTGGCACAGTCCCGAAGGCATCGTGGTGCGCCCGCTCTACACGCGAGCGTCGCTTCGCTCGGATCTTGCCAAGGCCGTCAGGCGACGGCCGGGGTCCCACTCGAAACGCCGACTCGCTCGCGAAGGCCCTCTGCTCCGCGAAACGTGCTGTTGGCCACGTAAACGGGTAGGCCATCGAACTGGCTGAAAACACGAACCGCGCCACCGCCTACGTCCGGCCCGTCTTCGATGCAGACGTTGTTGAAGAAGCGCGAATTCACGATATTGATACGCCCGCCGCGCGCCCAGATTTCTCATTGAGCACTGCCAAGAGTATGGTGGGCATCCCGAGCGCCAAATCCCAGCTGTAAATGTAGGATAGATCGTGCTCCAGAAGCTTTACCATCTTCTCCGGACGGGGCAGACGCTAGTGGGGGGACAGCCCTTCGCAAGGCTGAGGCGCGCGGTTTGGGTCGTGCTCGTGGCGGTCGCCGGGTGCGGCCAAACGCAGGACTGCGACAGCGAGACGCCCGACGAAGCCTGCCCTTGCGCCGACGGTCTAGAACGTTGCGCGGGCACGTGCGTCGATCTCAGCGCCGATGAGTCGCATTGCGCCGCTTGTGGAACCGCCTGCAGCGCGGCCCAAACGTGTGCTTCGGGAAGCTGCCAATGCGAAGCTGGCACGAGCTTGTGCGGCGCTAGCTGCGTCAGGCTGGAAACGGACACCGAAAATTGTGGCGCATGCGACAACGCCTGCGCCGCTGGCGCCAGCTGCCACGCCGGGGCGTGCGCCTGCCCCGCTGGCACGACAGATTGCGGCGATACCTGCTCCAAACTCGACGAAGACCGGCGCAACTGCGGCAGCTGCGGCTCGGGGTGCGCCGCAAGCGAGACGTGCCTCGAAGGCTCGTGCTTCTCCGACGTCGGCGACGACTGCGGCGGTCGCGCCCGCAACGTGAACATATCCAGCGTTTCGCTGTTTCAATCCGTCGAAGCCGCACTGTTCGCCGACGGCGTCGTCGTCGAGCCGAGCGCACGCGACGTCGACATCATCCAGCAAAAGTCAGCCTTGGTGCGCGTGCACGTCGACGTCTTGCCTGGTTTCGCGGCGCGGCAGTTGTCCGCTCGCGTCTCACTCCAGAACGGTGCCGGTGCTCCGGTCTTCGTTTTCGCCAAGCAGCGGGTGAACAAGGACTCGCAACAGTACTTGCTCGACTCGACGCTCAACGTCGAAATCCCCGCCGAACTGATCCAAAGCGACACGCGCTACCACGTCGAGTTGGTCGAATGCGGCGATGTGCCCGACGGCGACACCCAAACCACGCGCATTCCTGCGCTAGGCGAAGCCGACCTCGGGGCGCGCCGGACAGGCCCGATCAAGGTGGCATTCGTCCCCTTCCGCTTCAACGGCATCTTGCCGGACACCTCGAATGGCACGCTGCAAGGCTACATCAAAGACGTGATCAAGCAGTTCGGCACTCCAGCGGTCGAGACGGAGGTCCTGCCGGAACTGGGACCGTACTCGGGCGAGGTCGACATGGATTTCCTGCTCGACGAAGTGCTGGCGCGGCGAGCGAGCGACAGCAACGTGGCCGACGACGTCTACTACTACGGCTTGATCAAGCCGAACGCGACCTTCGACGAGTACTGCACGGGCGCTTGCACCGAAGGCATCGCTTACATTCCAGAAGGCGATCCAAAGTACCGGGTCGGCATGGGCATAGCCTTCGAGGACGCCGAATCTGCTGCGACGTTCGCGCACGAACTCGGACACAATCACGAGCGCGATCACGCTCCTTGCGGCGACTTCTCCGACACGCCCGACTTGGACTATCCCTACCCCTTTCAGAGCCTGGGTGGGGGCTCCTACTCGGGCGCGCGCATCGGCAAGTGGGGCTACGACGCGCTGACGCACAAGCTCAAGGATCCGGATCAATTCTCCGATTTAATGGGCTACTGCGGGCCGACTTGGATCAGCGACTACACCTACAACGGCGTGAACGACGTCATCGCCGACGCGCAGAAGGCCGCCTTCCGCCGGAGCGCGAGCTTCGAAAGCTGGGACATTCTGCGGGTGACGCGCAAATCCGCGTACTGGCTGGCATTCGATTCAGAGGAGCGTACGCCAAGCAAAGGCGCCGACGTGGGTGTGGCCTACGACGCCGACGGCTCGGAGCTCGAACGATTTTCGGTGTATCGCTTCAGGGTCTCCGACGGCGGTGGGTACCGGTTGCTCGTGCCGCCACGGCAACCGGGCTGGTCTGCTGTGGGCCTGTTGAACGACCTGGTCGTACCTTACCCATGAACGTTCGCTGTCACTTGTAGGCCAGCACACCAAACGCTTCGGGATGCGGCGTCACCTTCGAAAATCCGGCTGAGGTCAGGCGCTTGAGTACACCCTGCGTGACGCGGCCGCCCGAGGCGCTGGTCGGATCGCCAATGTAGTGGAAGAAGCGGCCGCCGCGCGAAAGCACCCTCCAGGCCTGCGCATAGAATGCTTCGGCGTAGAGTTCGCCTGCGAGACTGATGGCCGGCGGATCGTGCAGCACGCAATTGAACGACCCCGTCTCGCAGTTCTGGATCAGTTGACTGCTGTCGCCGATCCATTGCGTGATCTTGTCGCTGACGAAAAGCTCCTGAGACCAGGGATTTTGTCGGGCCATCTCCTGGGCCCAGGGGTCCAATTCGATGGTGACGACGGCATTCGCCTGACGGGACGCGGCGATGGCCGCGTAGCCGAGCCCGGTGGCCGTATCGAGCAAGCGCCCTCGAATAGGTCCAAGTGCCCGCACCATGCGCGCTGCGCCTTCGTCGGGACTCACGTCACGAATGCGATGCATGACGAAGCCTGAGATCAGCAGGGCCGGCGCGCCCTCGGTGGGCATGAGCTGATAGGTGCGATGCGTCTCTTCGGAGTAGCCGCGGATCGGCTCAACGGCTCCGTCCGTGATGCGAAAGCAGACATTTTCGGCCTGGTCGACGCGCTCCACGTCTTCCCAGCCGAGTCGCCCACGGGTCGGCAAATCGATGCCTGCCGCATCCCACGACACATGCGCACGCGTCCGGCCCAAATCAAGCGAAGTCTCCGCATGGCTCTCACCGCGCTCGCGCGCCGCCAACAGGGCGCGCGTCTGAAAACGGGAAAGGATCTGCATCGGCCAAGAGTCGACCACCGACTGTTGCCTTGGTCGAGTTGCCAACGAGGCTGCTAGGGACACGCCGCTTCAGAGCGTTGACGGGAACTGACCCGCGGCCTGCATCAGGTAGATGAGCTTGAGCGTCCCTTGGTAGTAAGGCGCGTCGTCCAGATTGGCAGTCGTCCAGGTGCTGTAATAGGCGTCGGCCTTTTCCTGGCTCACGGCAGTACCGGTGAGCGCGAGTGCACCAAAGAACGCGCTGTTCTGGTCGGTGGACATCGCGGCCATACTGCTCGCGTCGATTTGCCCGCTCGCCCAGCTCAACAAGGTCTGAGCTCGCGCTTCTCCCGTCCAAGCGTAGTCGATGGCCAGGCGCCACGGCACGCGGCAGGCGTCGTAGCCGTTGCCCGCAAAGCCCGTGCTGCCGCTGAAAGCCGTACCGTTCCAACTTTGACCGTCGGGCCACATCAAGTTCCCGTTGTGGTGGCTGTCTTTCGAGGACGCGAGCACCGTATAAGTCGAGTCGATCAGAGCGTTCCAGGTAGCTGCGCCACTCGGATCTGCCTTGGCGAAGGCGCGGTAGTAGCCGGGTGAAAAGTAGGAGGGATTGATGAATTTGGAGCCGGCATCCGAGCATCCACCCCATTCGCCCGGCTTCATGATGGTGAGCGAACCACAGGTCTCGACGATGATCGCCTTGCGAAGATTCTGAATGACCGCGAGCGCAGCGCTGCTGTAGCCGCCCCAGCGTTGATCGGCTTGCAATAGGGCCATGGCTACATCCAGATCACCGTCGCTCGCCGATGCGCCACCGCCACAGTTGCCGCAACCCGCGCACTGCCAGTACATCAAACCCGACACGGTTTTCAACGCGTTCTGGTAAAATTGGTTCAGCCCGTCGAAGTCCGCCTGCGTTCCGAGGTTGGCGGTGATCAACATGCCGTAGCCGATGCCTTCGGACACGGTCTCGTTCGAGCTCTTCTTCACCGACGCCACGCCTCCGCCGCAGTCATCGCGATAGAACGCCGCCTTCCAAGTTTGGTACGCGCTCGCCAACGTCGCGTCCGCGCCCGTCATCCTAAATGCGTTCCACTCGCCAGGGTTGATCGTGCCGCCCCCCGAACCCGTGCCGCCCCCCGAACCCGTGCCGCTCCCCGTGCCCGTGCCGCCCGTATCGTTCCCCGCGCCGCCGGTGGCCAAACCGTTTCCTCCGACGCCGCTGCCTGTTCCACCAGCATTCGTCGCACCATCGGTGCCCAGGCCATCACCGGCGTCGGGCCCCCCCGAACTAGCAGCGCATGCGAGGGACAAGCCGAGAGAAAGCAACGAACAACCGAAGAAATTGGAAGTTTTCATGGTGGAAGGAGTCCCACAACTCTGAGCGATCTGGCCCCGGCCCGCTAGACGGACGGCACACTCACGAGCCTGAATCGGCTGAGTAGTCGTTCCAGGACGGAATATTTTTCTGCTGCGCGAATCACCCCACGACGGGCGGCGGAAACGACCAGTCTCGAGTCGAGACGGGCGGCGGGGGCGTGCCGTCGTCGACAGTCTCGAGGAAATCGAGGATGCGTTGTCGCTGAGCGCGCGCATCGGCGCGACCGAGTTCGATCAACTCGCGCGCGTAGCCACCGTCGAACAAGATGTAGCTCGCCAAGTCGGCTTCGCTGCCCGAGTCGAGCCAGCCGAGAAGCCGTCGAGTCATGGCCGAGCCCGTCTTGATCTTGTTCTTGCGGAGGTACTCGCCGCCGAGCGCGCCCAGCGCAACGGATGGTCGCACGATCAGCGTTTCTGCGGGCTGCACCACCCGACCGCCACGCGCTGCCGCGGCTTGATTCAGTCGCTCGGGGAAGTCTTCGCCGTAGGCGGCTTCGCCGCTCTTGAGCAGATCGTTGACCAGCGCCACCTGACCCAGATCGTTGTCGAGGTGATCGAGCAACAGCGCATTCATGATCTTGCCGAGTACGAACGCAGTCGTCGGCTCCTTCTCGGTCCGCTCGGGCAAGACCCCGCTCACTTGACGCGAGGTGCCGACGACGAACACGTGCGTTGCGCCCAAGCGCAGCGCCGGTGCGATGGGCGTATTGTGGCGCAAACCGCCGTCCATGTAGAGCTGCTTGCCGACTCGCACCGCCGGGAAAAGCAGAGGAATCGAGGCCGAAGCCAGCACGTGCTGTGGTCCGATGCGCTCGCTGCGGATCAACGTGCGGGGCGGCGCGTGGGTGGGCAAGCTGGTGTTGGGAGCGGTCTGCATGAAGAGCACCGTGCGCCCCGAGTAGACCTCCGTGCAGGTGATGCAGAGCGCGCGCAGCTGACCGGCGCGCATGGTGCGACCGATTTGACCCCAAGGAACGCGTTTGCTGATCAGCTGCGCCATGGGTGAGATGTCGACCAAACCCGTCGTGCGGCCCGAACTGAACATGCTCGCCAGAGCCGTTGCCTGGCGCCAGCCGAAGCCAAGAACGCGATCGAGCTCGAGTTCGGACCACAGCTCGACGAGTCGCTTCACGCCGCCCTGAGAGTCTTCGAGGTGCGCCGCCAAGAACGCGGAATTGATCGCGCCGACGCTGGTGCCGCAGATGATGTCGACGTGGATCGGTCGACCACGCAGCAGACGCAGCTCGTCGAACAAGAAGGAAAGGACCCCCACTTCGTAGGCGCCGCGGGCGCCGCCTCCAGCCAGAACGATGGCCAATCTGCGTGGATTGCCGCTCACTCAGGGACCTCCTACGGGGAATGCCACGACACCTTCCGGTGCCGAGCTGCGAAGCAAACTGACGACCGGCGGCCGCTCGAGAAAGGCGCGCCACAAGCTTGGGTCGCGCAGACCATCGGCGCGCTCCTGCACGAATTTAGCCGAGCGCCTGCGCATCTCCGTGGCTTGCGGTGAACCCGCACGCTCCAGCGCCTCGCAGGCCAGAGCACGTGTCTGCAACGAATACTCCGAACCCTGAATGGCCTCGATCGCGCCGAGAGCCGTGGTGGCAAGCAAGATGCCCGTGTGCGTCTCGCCGACTTCCACGCGAGCGATGGCTTCGATCGACATAGCGTAAAAATGAAAGGCGGCGTAAGCCTGGGCTTCTGCGGCCTGTCGAGCCTCTTGCGCGCGATGCACCGCTTCTTGGGCGCGCCCGCGTGCGCGAGCGAGCAGAGCGCGCAGCAGACGTTCGTGGATGGCGTCGTAGCGGCTCTCCGTCACCTGAATCAGCGCAGCCGCATCTCCGACCAATACGATGGCTTCGTCGAGTTCTCCTCGCTCCAGCAGGACTTCAGCCGTCGCCAACAACGTGTCCGCGCGTGAGTCGCGTTCGCCGTAGCGTTCGTGGGCCTCGCGAGCGCGACGCAGGTAGTCGAGCCCGCGCTCGTGGCCGCCCGCACCCGCGAAGCACAGGCCGATGTTGGCCAAGGTCTTGGCAATCTGGAAACGGCCGCCGATGGCCTGATCGATCTGCATGGCCTCGTGAGCTAGAGTGATGCCGTCTTCATAGCGTCCGAGCGCGTACAAAGAGAACGTGAGCGAGCTCTTTGCGCGAGCCTCCATCCGTCGCGCGCCCACCTGCTGGAAGACGGCAATCGACTCGGCGTAGGCTTCGAGTGCTTCGACTACGCGGCCGACGCGGCGCAGCAAGGTGCCTTTGGCGCGCAGCACCTCCGCGCGCAGGCGGGCGGTCACTTCGGGGTGGTCCGAAGAGGCGAGCGCGCGATCGACCGCCGACAACGCGCCCTGCATATCGCCCAGGTCGCGCAGCACTTCGGCCAACAGAGCCCGCGCCTGCACGGCCACGACCTCCGAATCTGCTTGAATCGAAGCCCTTTCGGCCATGTGAGCCATGCGCGCAGCACGGGCCAGGTGGCCGCCGTCGAGTTCGTAGCGTGCGCTGCGGAGGAGACTCGTCGCCACCCAATAGCCGTTTTGCGAACGCGCAGAGAGCTGACGCAACTTGTCCAGATGCGCCCGTCGTTCGCGCCAGCGGCCGTCGTTGCGCGCGATGGCTTCCAGCGCTTCGTGCGCCTCGAGCAGGCGTGGGTCGTCGCCGGGCAAAATGGCCACCACCTTGCGGTAACAGCGAGTAGCCAACGGCATTTGGTAGCTGCCGCGCGCCACGCCGGCGGCTTCGAGGTAGAGTTCGGCGGCCTGGTCGGCGCTGCCACCCTTGGCCAGGTGCCGCGCGACGACCGCTGCGTGAATGCCGCGACTCTGACCGCTCGCCGCCATCAACTCGCCCAGTCCACGATGCAGCAACTGCCGCCGCTCTGCGCTCATCGAACGGTAAGCGACGTCGCGCGTCAGCGGATGCTTCACGTCGACTTTACCCTCGCGGTTCTCGGTCAAGCCGCGGGCGTTGAGACGAGCGAGCGCATCCTCGGCTTCGGTGCCGAACAGCTGCTCCAAGTCGACGAAAGCCAGCGGCGCGCCCGCCACCGCAATCCAATCGAGCAAACGCTGCTCGTCATCGGAAAGCTCGGTCAGACGATCGGCCAGCAACTGCTCGAGAGTCGTGGGTAGCGAGAGCACGCTCCCGGCAACATCGATGCGTTCGAGGACCTGGCTGCCGTCTTCGGTCTCACGGATCTCCAGCACGCCGCGTTCCAGCAGCGCATCGACCATCTCCAGCAAGAAGTAGGGATTACCGGCCGCGCGCGGAAATACGTCAGCACAGACGCGCTGTACGCCCGGTCCGACGCCGAGGCGCACCTGGAGCAAGCGAGCCTGATTCTCGGGGCTGAGACCACCCAAGTCGAGCCGCAGAATGCCCTGCGTATACGGAGCCACGCGCTGGTCGGGACGCGTCACCAACAGTACGAGCACGGGCAGCTGTTCGTCTTGCTGGAGCAGCGGCCCCATGATTTCGAGGCTGGCCAGATCGCACCATTGCATGCCGTCGAGCACGACGACGAGCGGGCCTTCGCTCGCCGAGCGCACGACGAAACGGCGCAAGCCGCTCAAGATAACGTGCCGTTGGTGCGCCACCTCCGCTTCGTCGTAGGCAGTGCCGAGCCGGCCCGTGCAGAGTTCGGCCAAGCGATCCACGGTCTCGACGGCGTCGCCCTCGTAGCGCCAATCGAGCGCGTCCTCGACCAAACGGCGCGCATCTTCGATCGGCTGATCCTGGCGGGTACCCGTCAGTTCGCGCAACCAATCGGCAATCATGCCGTACGGCACGTCTTGGCGAGCCTGTGTGCATTCTGCCCGGAGCACCCGCGCGTCCGGCGGAAGTTCGTTCAGAAACGCATTCACCAGCGCAGTCTTGCCAATGCCGAGCTCACCCGAAACGATACGCGCGGAAACCCGTGCTTCACCCGGAGCTTGTCCGACTGCCCGGTAGTAGGCCGCGTGCAGATCGGCCATCTCGGCGTCACGACCGATCAACTCGGTCGGCGCAAGCGCCACTTCTTGCAATTTTTCTTCGCGCGTCAGACCACGAAGCAGCGAGTAAACGCGCATGCGCGCTGGGAGATCGCGATCGGCGCCGTCGATTTCGATGTTGGGCGCGTCGCGCCACAAGAAGTCGCGTCGGACCAGGCGGTAGAGACCACCCGCCACGAGGCTGGTACCCGAAGCGGCGCGGTCACGCAGCAAGTCGGCCAGATAGAGCGCCGGTTCGGCGATCTCGTGATCGATCAAATGCCCCGAAGGATCGCGGCGTCCTGTGGCGATACTGCGTACGATGCCGACCTGCGCCTTCAAATCGACGTCGAGATCTTCGCGCGCGGCCGCGACGCCGTCGTGCAAGTCGACCGCAAACCAAATGGCATCCGCCGCGGCGCCCGCGGGGTGCGCCATCAAGCCGGCCACGCCGTGCGCCCGAACGGGCAGACCCCCTTCGCGCTGCCAATCGAGCTGCATGTTGCGCTTGAATGCGATGGCGTCGAACGTACTGGCCACGCGATCGAGCGCCGCGCGCGCTCCGTGGTCTCCCAGATGCTCGACCAAGCTCTGGTGCCCGGTGAGTTGCAGGGCCACGACTGCGACGTGGCGCACTTCGCGCCCTTGCTCGCGCTGCGCCAACAAGGGCTGCACGGGCGTTCCTTCGCCGGGCCCGAGCTCGCTCAGGTGGCCTTCGCCCGTCGGAGCGCGCGTGCCCACTTCACCTTCGAGGCCCTCGTCCGGGCGTCGCTCGCCCAGCAGCGAAACGATCGTCCCCTCGAGCGTGTGGCCGTCGACCAGCTGGCCGAGCTCGAACAGTGCGCGAGACAGCGCCAACGAAAAGTCGCGCGCGGTAGCGTAACGATTGTCTGGATCACGCGCCAAGGCTTTGAGCGTGATTTCATCGAGGCTCGGGACGATGCCGAGCGCGAAAGTGCTGGGCGGCTCGACGTTGCCCGCACGCACGGCCTCGAGCAACTCGTCGCCTTCCAAATTGCCGTGGAGTGAGCGGCCCGTGAGTAGCTCGTGCAGGACGACGCCCAGCGAATAGATGTCGGTGCGGCGATCGAGCTTTTGACCTCGCGCTTGCTCGGGCGACATGTAGCCGGTCTTGCCCTTGAGTACGCCGAGTTCTTCGCGGAACAGGTTGGCGGTGGCGATGCCGAAATCAGCCACTTTGACGCCGCCATCGTAGCTGAGCAGGATGTTCTGCGGCGACACGTCGCGATGCACGATGTCGAGCGGCGCGCCGCGTTCGTCCTTGCGCTCGTGTGCGTAGTGCAGGCCTTTGGCGACTTCGGCCGCAATGTAGGCCGCGACTTCAGGGGCCAAGCGATCGTCGCGAGCAATGGCCGCACGCGACAGCGCGCGCAGATCGGGCCCGTCCACGTACTCCATGCTGAGCAGCTGGCCGTCGTCGCCGTAGTCTTGAAAGTCGTAGACTTGGACGATGTTCGGATGATTGAGACGCGTGGCGAGTTGCGCTTCGTCCGCGAACATCACGCGAAAGCGACGCGAGCTCACGAAGTCGGGCAAGATGCGCTTGAGCACGAGCAGCTTGTGCGTGCCTTCGGCGCCACGCTTCTTGGCAAGGAACACCTCCGCCATGCCGCCCATGCCGAGGCGGCGAACGACTTCGAAGTCCGCGAGTCGGCGCGGCACGAGCCGCTGAGGCGCAGCCGGCTCGACCTTGTCGTCGTCGTCACTCCGACTCGACGTCTCGTCTTTTGGCTCCTCGGCCATCCCTGGGCCACCCTACCAAGCCGCAAGGCAGAGCGCCTCCCCCGCTCCTCCTCGTCCCTCTGCGGCCGACAAAGCCCCAAAAAGCCGAAATCCGGTGGCGCTCCCGCGTGTGGCTCCGTACAAGAACAGCCGTGGGAAGCCCGAGACGACGAGTCACCGAGACCTTGCGGAATTCGCGCCGCCGCGGACTCGGCCAACGATTTTTGCCGCTCCTAGTCGTCGGCGCGCTCGTCCTGGCGGGCTGCGCCTCGGGTCCGGGAACCGGGCCCCAGACGCCTGCGAATGGCGAAGTCGCACCGCCACCCACACTGACCGATGCGGCCTTCGCGCCGGCTGCCCATCGAATCCTGCTTGCGAACGATCGCAACGGCGAGACAAAGCAGCTTCTGGCGTCGGTCGTCCAACACCAACTCAAGCGCGCCGAGGCACTCTACGACCTCGGCTATCCAGCAGCCGCGGAGGCAGCAGCCTCGGGTGCGCTGCTCCTGCTGCGGCGCGACGACAACGTCGCTTCCGCGCTCCACGGGCAGAGCCAAACGCTTTTGCTCAGCGCTAATGCTGCGGCGCGACGTGGCAACGCGGGTCGTGCGCGCGCCCTCTACCAGCTAACGAAGAGCGCGAACCGCGATCCAGCCGTCGAAGCGCAGATCAATCGGCACCTGACGGCGCTGGACGACTTCACACGCTCTACGATCGGCACTTCGCCGGTCATCCGCACCGGCGAGGCTTCGCGCGAGAAGCTGGCGGCCGCCTGGGTCGATCCCAGCAATGAGGCATTCACTGCAGCACAGGCTAGCGTCATCGCTTGGATGGAAACCGCGCTCGAGAGCCAGGTCGCCGAGGGCGGGCCTACCTCGCGTGGCGAACGCGACGACGCGATGGAAGCCTATCGAGCCGTGCGCAGCGGCGCCCCCGCGTTGATTGCGCTCGGCTTACGCCAAGGCGACCCGCTATCTGCAGTCAAAGCGCTCGATGACGCCGATTTGTCTCGGGCATTGCCCCCGGGCGTGCGCCTGCGCCTCGAGGCTGCGGGCGAATCGGGATCGCCGGAGGCCTACCTCGATCTCTTTCGCCTGTTCGATGGCGTGCGTCGCGAGGGTGATGTGGAGACGAGCCTGCCCCCCCACGTCGCGGACGGCGCCACCTTGTGGGCGACGATCGGCCTCTACCGCAGCAGTCCCGGCCGCCTCGAACACGCCATGCCGCTCGCCATGAGTCTGGTCGAGTACGGTATGCCCGAAGTCGCGACTACGCTTCTTGCCCAGAACGTGGATCAACGCACGTCGGCCGAAGCGCTCGGTTGGTCGCTGTCTCTGGTGCTCCGCGGCTTGATCGAACTGAGCCAGACCGAGCAGACGAGCGCCGCCGAACGTAGCGTCGCAGAAGCCGAGCCGCTCTTGCGCTTGGCCGAAGAGGCTCGCTACTCGGAAGTGCGACCGGAACCAGCGCGCGTCTACTCGTTGCTCGCGTCGATCGAAATTCGGACGGGCGCGCTCGATCGCGCGTTACCGCTGCTCAAGAAGGCCGTCGAGCACACGCCCACCGCGGACACTCTGGTGCGTCTGGCCAGCCTCGAGCGTCAGCGCGGCGAACTCGACGGCGCCCTGGCCACGCTGAAAAGGGCCATCTTGGTCGCTCAGAAGTCCGGCGACGTGTTGATCGAAGCTCACGCGGAGGAGCTCTCTTTCCAGCTCGAGCGCGATCGCGGCAACACAGCCGAAGCGCGAGCGGCTCTCGGCCGCGCACTCGAACGCACGCTCACCGCGCGTGCCCTGGATCTCGCTGTCGTCCCGCCTGCCGCCGTCGAACGCCTGTTCGCGCGCATCTTGGAGCACTACGGCGACATGCGCGGCTCCCGCCGCGCCTACGAGCGCGCACTTTCGGCCAGTCGCGGCCATTCGATCGAGATCGAAGTTACGCTGACCGAGATGGCGCGGGGAGCGCTCACCACCGGCGACGTGCGACTGGCCCGCTTGGCCACCCGCTCGGCTCTGGATCTCGGTCTGGCACCGAAGGATCTGATCTACATCGCTCTCTGGCAAAAATTGACGGAGCAACGCGCTGGCGCGTCGAGCGACGGTTTGCCCTCTCAGATCTTCACCAGCGCTACCGACACCACCGGCTGGAACGCGCAGCTCCAGAAGTTCGCTCTGGGCGAACTCGACGGCCGCGGCCTGAACGAGGCCGCGCGCACTCTGCCCGAGCGCACGGAAGCTGATTTCTACCAGGCACTCGCGATCCGAGTCCCCGCTGCTGCCCCTGCCGAGGTAGCGGCCGCCCTTTTGCGCGTGGCGGACAGCCAGGCGCTCGACCTAATCGAGGTCAAGATCGCACGAGACCTCTTGGCGCCCGCGCAGAAGTTCGCGCTGCCCGATGGCGTCACGGTCCCCTGAGCGGGTCCGCCCGCACGTGAATCGAAAGCGGAGAACCGACCGACTCGAAAAGTTTCGATTCGTTTGCGTTCTTCGACTCAGAGCTGGGGCCTGCGACCAAGCAAACCGGTGGCTAGTTCTTCGCCTAATTCGTAGGTGAGCAGCCGCTCGACGACCGCTTCGGTCGCGCGACGCTCCTCGTCGTCCTGGTACTGAAACTCGATGCCCATGCCCGCCGGGTTGGCGCGCGTCGCGTCTTCGGGACCGGTAGTCCAGGTGACTCGACCCTTGAGGCGCAACGGCTCCACGAGAGTGGGAACATCGAGCGCAAAGACGAACTCCGTACCCATGGGCAACGGCTTGGCGGTTCCAATGAAGGTGCCACCTCGCGAGATGTTCTTGGTGTAGTCGGCAAAAAACGAATTGAGCCTCTTGTAAGAGACTTTCAGTTCAATTGGCGTACGTTCCTCCCGCCTTTTATCAGCACCCGCTCCAGACACGAGATCAGGCTAGTCGAAACGCGACCCAGCTTGAAGTAGGCTCCGCGTCGGATGACCCCTCTCGCAACCAGAACGGAAACAGTCGCCTTCCTCGGCGCCGGAAACATGGCTTCGGCCCTGATTCGCGCGCTCCGTCGCGACGGTCTCGATGCGGGACGTCTGGTGGCGTTCGATCTGGACGAGTCCAAGGTCGCCTCGCTCCGGGACGAGCTCGACATCCGTGTGGCCCCGTCAGCCGCGGAGGCCGTACAGGCCGCCGATGTCGTGTTTGTCGCAGTAAAGCCAGGCGCTGTAGCAGCGCTGCTCGAAGGCGTGGCCGCCGATTTCGGAAACCGTCTGCTCGTGAGCGTCGCCGCCGGCATTTCGACGGCACGCATCGAACGCGCCCTGGGCGGCCAAGCGCGCGTGATCCGCACGATGCCCAACACACCCATCTTGGTGGGCGCCGGCGCAACGGCACTCTGCCGCGGCACGCACGCGACGGCAGCGGATCTCGAGATGGCCGAAACGCTGCTGGGTGCGGGCGGCATCACGGCCGTCGTCGACGAAGCGATGATGGATGCGGTGACCGGCCTTTCGGGGAGCGGTCCCGCGTTCGTCATGCTGGTCATCGAAGCGCTGGCCGACGGCGGCGTGCGCGCGGGCTTGCCGCGCGCCATCGCTCAAAAATTCGCGGCCCAAACCGTGCTCGGGAGCGCGCGCCTCGTGCTCGAGACGGGCAAGCATCCTGGCGAGTTGAAAGACGCGGTGACCAGCCCGGGGGGTACCACCATCGCTGGTATCGAGGCTCTCGAGCGCGGTGGCCTGCGCGGCACGCTACTCAGCGCGGTGCTGGTAGCGGCTGAGCGCTCGAAAGAACTTTCGCGCGGCTGAGAAGGGCGTCCCGTCACTCGCAGCTCAAGCGCGAGACGGGGCCCTGGCCCGAAAAGTCGGTGACCGTCAGCGGCACCGCGGGCCCGCGAACCCGCACCGGCGCGACAGGGCCCTTCGGCTTCGACTCGGCCTCACCGGTCGCCCGCCTCAACGGCCCTCGACTGCGCCCGCTCAGAGCGTCGAGACAGATCCAGCCGGGACCGATGCGGTAGCGTGCCGTGACGCGCGAGACATCGAGGGCGGCACCCTCGCTTTCGACGTCCGGCGCGACCTGAAGCTCGCGCACCACCGTGTAGCCCGGTGTATCGGCGCTGCAGGTCTTGGGCCGAGCACCTTGGTGGGACGCAAAGACCGCGTCCCCCAGCCGGCCGCCATCGTCGAGGGGATAGACGAACAGGCCGGCATCACCATCGATCGACAACGCGACGCGATCGCCTGGTCCCGCCACCAATTCGGCGTGTCCGGTTACGCTGCCGCCGAGTGGGAAGCTCGCGAACTCGACCAGACGTCCTGCTTCGACGCGCAGAACACTGAGAGCGTCGCGTGTGCGGTGCGCCGTGTACCAGAGTCCACCGATGCGCGCCGCGCCCAGCAAACGCCGCACCCCGAGTTCGAACGCGCCCTCGACACGCTCGACCACTTCGCCCACCGCAAAGGTGAACAAGTCGACGCGCGCACGCCCGCCCACGAGAAAAAATCCTCCGTCGCCCCGGCTCGACAACGTGATGACCGCCGTCGACGAGCCCGGCTCCAAGCGACCGAGCGCTTCGTCAGCCCGAAGCGCGTCCGCGAACAAACCTTGGGTGGGCTTGCTGGACCGCACTTCACCGCCGGCAAACGGATCGCGGAACACGATCTGTGACTGGCCCTCGCGTGCCCAACTGACGTCTCGCGGCCCCGACGCAACGAAGCGCCCCAATTCCTCGAGCGCATCGACGCTCGGAGTGACGAAGCCGGACGAAGCGGGCGCGCCGAGAAAGACCGGGGTCAGACCCGCTCGCGTCGCCGGGCGCGACTCGCTCGGCCTGCCGCACGAAAACCGAAACCGCCCGCCACCCGGTGGTGGAACTGGCACGAAATCCGGGTAGCTGAGAACGTTGGGCGCGGAATCGTCGGCTCCTGCCCAACCCCAACGGAAGAAACGCCCCAGCACGCAACCCGCCGCGCTGCAGCCCATCTCGACTTCGCCACTCGCGGCCGTGGACGCGTTCAGCTCGGCATCACCACTCCGGAAAGGGAGAGCCAGCTCACGCCAGGTGAGACCACCGTCCCGCGTCTCCTTGGCGAAGCCTGCTGCGCCCCAGAGCAGCGCGCGTTCTCTGGCGAAGGAGCTGCGACGCAGGTGTCTTTGAATGGGCCCGGCCGAGAACTCTCCTCCGTCACGGAAGGCCAGACCGACGAACTCTTCACCGCGAGTCGACCAACCGACGAAACCCTCGGCCGTCTCGACGAGCTCGGGCAACCACTGTCCCTCGCCGAGAAGCCGCGATAGCTCGCCCTGCTGCGGAATGGAAAAGCTGTGCGAATGCGCTCGGGGCCCGGTCATGACGACCAGTTCGAACCGGTCGGCTTTCGTCCGCTCGAGAGCTACGATTCGAGTCCGTCCCACGCCCCAGGCCAAGGGGTGACGTGCCGTGAGGGTTTGCGCGCGCTCTCCGTTCACCCAGCACGAACGCGCGTCGTTGGTCGAACGCGCTCCGCTGCAAGGCCCTTCGAACAACAGACCGATTGGACCGTAGGCGCGCAGGCGGCGCGGCCCAGGCAGTCGGGCGATCGGCTCGAGTCCGCCCTGACCGAGTTCAAAAACGCGCGTGTCGTCGGCGGAGCAGACGAACCAGGGCCGAGGCTGGTGCTCGATGCCGCGGCAGTTACCGAAGTTCTCGGACAACTGCGTGGCGACGATCGAAAGGCCGCCTTCCTGCTTCACCTCGAGCAGCTCGTCGGCGGCAAGGGACCAGACCGAGCCCTCGTAAACGACACCGGAAAGCAGGGCTCGCTCGAGTCGCTTCGCGTCGCCACGCGCCGCGGCACGGACGAACGGAGGCCTCGCCATGAAGGGCACGCGGCTGCCATCGGCGGCCAGACGCACTTTGCCACCAGGTGTTTCGAGCACTACTCCGGGCTCCGCCTCGAGCCCGAGCGCCTCCGGCTCGGGCAGCCAGCTGAGTCCCCCATCGCGCGTCGCCCAGACACCGAGCAGCGGCGCTTCGACAGCTGCTGTGCCTCCGCCCGCGAAAGCCAGGCCGTCCAAGCTCGGGACCCGCGGCAGGGGCTCGAGGCCAATGACGCGGCGCGTGACCAAGTCGAACCCGAGCCAGTCGCCGCGTTTTCCGAGATACAGCCGATCGAAGCCGGCGACGACGCGCTCGACCACCACGGGCAACCGCGCGAGCGGCTCGAGTTCTCCGGTCCACGTCGCGCCACGCCAGAACGCGGTCTGTGTGTCGCCCGACGTCTGGACCGCCTGGAAGAACAAGACGCCTCCACCCAGATGATCCGGCAGGACTTGGCCATGGGGCTCGCCGCCTGGCGGAAAGACGACGGTGGCTGCAATGACGCGTCCGCTCGAGTCTCGTTCGATGCGCTGCCCGCTCAAGATCGTGGGCGTGGTCGTCGACCAAGCTTCGAGCGGCCAGACCACAGGAACGGGCTCGGCTCGCGCTGCCTGCGGCGCCAGAAGCAACCCAAGCCCTATGAGGAGCGCGCTCATCGCGGCCGAACCTCCTTCGCCCATGAAATGACCATCGTCGAGAAGGCGAGTTCTGACAAGCGTGAAATCTGGTATCGAACCCCGGACATGGAAACCGGCCGTCCCATTTCCGAAGGTGCAGAGCAGATCCTCGGGCAGTACTTTCCCGTGCTCGATCACGGCTTCGTCAGCCTCGTCGACTACATGGGCACCGACTCGTCGATCGAGCGCGCGGCGAGGGTGTCGTACGGCTACGGCACGCGCCAGACCAACGCCACCCGTGGTCTCCTGCGCTACTTGCGCCGCCACCTGCACACGACCCCGACCGAGATGGTCGAGCTGAAGTTCCATTGCTGCATGCCGATGTTCGTCGCGCGCCAATGGATTCGACATCGCACAGCCAACGTGAACGAGTACTCGGGCCGCTATTCGCTGATGCCGATGCTCTTTTACACGCCCACGGCCGAGCAGCTCCAGTTCCAATCCAAGCAGAACAACCAGGGCCGCAACGGCAGCGCCGTGCCCGACGCCAAGTACCAGGAAGCGATCGCGCGCTGGAATCAGATCCGCGAGCAGAGTCGAGGCGCCTACGAATGGATGATGTCCGAAGACATCGCTCGCGAACTCGCGCGCATCGATTTGCCGCTGTCGACCTACACCCAGTGGTACTGGAAGATCGATCTCCACAACTTGCTACATTTCTTGACGCTGCGCGTCGACAGCCACGCGCAATGGGAGATCCAAGAATTCGGCCGCATCATGGCAGGCATGCTGAAGGCCGTGGCGCCGCTCACCTACGAGGCATGGATCGACTACGACGTCTGCGGCGAGCGCTTGAGCCGCATGGAACTCGACGTGCTGCGTCGTTTGATCACGGTCGACGGCGAAACTTTGAAATCGGCCGCGGCTGAGCTCGATGATGCCGCGCAGGAAGCCGTCGGTTTGAGCAAGCGGGAGCGTGCCGAACTCCTGACCAAGCTCGCACCCAAAGAAAAGCCCGATTTCGAGCTCGATCTCTTGCATGCCAAGCCGGCTAGCCATTTCGCGGAGCGCTTTGCATCCGCGGTGCCCTGCGTCGACAAGTCGCCCTCCGACTAATCAGCGCGGATCGATGTGCACCGAGCAGTGCACGACGTCGCCTTCGGCCTGCAGCGCTTTGCGTACGGCCTCGCCGATGTCGTGAGCTTCGCGCACCGTGAGCGTATCGACCACGACGATGTGCACGTGGAGCGAGATCTCGGTGCCCAGGTAGTGAGCCCGCAGATCGTGAACGCCAAGGACGCCGGGGATGCTCGCCCCGACCAAACGAAGTTGAGCTTGGCGTTCTTCGGGCGGCGCCTTACCCATCAAGCGCTCGACGTTCTCGCGGCCCAACGCGTAACCGGAATGGCCGATGTAGAGGGCGACTGGCAACGACAACCAGGCGTCGGCGGAGTGAACACCTGCGCGTGCCGCGAAGTAGCCGACGACGGCGAGTAGACCGACCAGCACGTCGTTCTTGGCGTCGAGGGACAGCGCCTGGAGGGCGGGGCCCGACCTGCCGCGAGCCAGCACATAGAGCACGCTCTTGAACAACACCTTGCCCAGGAACAGGGCCAAGAGCGCTCCGACCGGGCGCATTTGGGTTCCTTGGCTCAGCGAGCGCAACGCCGTTATGCCCACTTCGAACGCCAACAAACTGGCCAACATGGCGATGCCCAGGGCCCCCAAGGGTTCGGCGCGCGTGTGGCCGAATGGGTGATCCTCGTCGCCCGGCTTCTGGGCGACGCTCACGGCATATGCAAGGACCAGGGCTCCACCGAAATCGAACAGGCTGTCGGCCGACTGAGCGAGGGCCAAGTCGCTGTCGAGCTTCAGATGAGCGACGAACAAGCCGCACGAAAACAGTGCACTGCCAACGAGCGTCACGCGCGAGAGCACGATGGCGCGACGCGGCGACGCGGGTTCGGGCGGCATGGGCCTGGTTCTAACACGACTTGACCGCGCCTCCTGCTCGGCACAAAGAAGCCGTGTGCACGAGTTCACCTCGAGCCTGCCCAGAGCGCCCATGAATGCACCTCTCCAAAACTCGGCCCCGGCAGAGCTCGCTTCGCTGGATTTGGACCACGAAATCCAGGCGCTCAAGCGCGAGAAGAACGCCGTCATCTTGGCGCACTACTACCAAGAGAGCGAAATCCAGGATTTGGCCGACTTCATTGGCGACTCGCTCCAACTCGCGCAAGAGGCCAAGAAGACGAACGCCGACGTCATCCTGTTCGCCGGCGTCCACTTCATGGCCGAGGTTGCCAAGATCGTGAATCCGGAGCGGACCGTACTCGTGCCCGACATGGCTGCGGGTTGCTCGTTGGCCGACGGCTGCCCGGTCGACCGTTTCCTTGCCTGGAAGGCGCGCTACGAGAACGCCTTCGTAATCAGCTACATCAACTGCTCGGCAGCGGTGAAGGCCGAAAGCGATCTGATCTGTACCTCTTCGAACGCCGAGAAGATGGTGCGCTCGGTCCCAGCAGACAAGACCATCCTGTTCGCGCCCGATCGGAACCTTGGCAAGTACGTGATGAAGCAGACGGGCAGGGAAATGGTCCTGTGGCCGGGCAGTTGCATCGTCCACGAGACCTTCAGCCTCAAGCGCTTGCTCGATTTGAAGCGCCGACACCCTGGCGCGCGCGTCATCGCCCATCCCGAGTGCGAGACGCCCGTGCTCGACGAGTCCGATTTCATAGGCTCGACGGCTGCACTCTTGCGGTTCGTGCAGACCGATCCGGCCGATACCTTCATCGTCGTCACAGAGAGCGGCATCTTGCACCAGATGAAGAAGCTTGCGCCTCACAAGTCTTTCATCGCCGGCCCGCCCGAGGACGAGAGTTGCGCTTGCAATGATTGTCCGTTCATGCGCTTGAACACACCCGAAAAGGTCTATCTGGCGCTGCGCGATCTCTCACCGGAACTCGTCATGGATGAGCAGCTGCGTTTGCGGGCGCGCGAGCCCATGGAGCGCATGCTCGAGTTGTCGGCCCGCCCAATTTGACGCTCTGTGCCTTCCGCGACGCTGCATCGCGCGGCTTGACGTTCAGCCGACCCTGCTGATACGAGCCGAAAATCGCCATGATGATCGTCCCGACCTACCTCGAGAAGAGCCCCATCCACGGCTTCGGCGTGTTCGCCAAAGAGTTCATCGAGCAAGGCACCAAGGTCTGGGAGTTCCACGACAAGCTCGACATCCGCTTCACGGCTGAAGAGTTCGCCGCTCTGCCGCCAAGCACGCAAGTCGAACTCGAGTGGCACATGTACGAGCCCGAGGAGGGCGGCCAGTACTACTACGAAGCCACGATGGGCAAGTACATGAACCACTCGCGCGAACCGAACGTCGACTACTCGAACCTGGGCGTGGGTATGGCTACGCGCGACATCCAGCCGGGCGACGAGTTGACCTGCGACTATCGCCACTTCATGGCCAAGCACGACGACATCCCGTACATCTGAGCGACGCGACGACGCGACGACGCGACGTTGCTCTAGTCGTCTTTCTTGCCGGGTAGACGCCCGAACAACCGACCCGCTTGCGCGCGCAGGTCGCCACAATGGGCCGCGCCGAGATCGTGCTGCTCCTTCGGATCGCGGTCGAGGTCGTAGCAGCGGTATTCCGAGTCCCAGGCCCGCGCCGCGAGCTTGTTCGAGCCCTGCATGTAGCCCCAGTTTTCGAAAGCGCAGCTCCAGACGCCTGCGCAATTGGTGAGCGGCAACGCACGCGGGTTCGGCTCGGCACCGAGCAGACTCACGCCCAGCATCTTCTGGCGAAAGGGCACGAGCGCCGGATCGTGCCAAACGCCTAGCAGATCGAGCACGGTGGCGGTGAGGTCCGGATGAAAAGTGAAGGCGTCGGACTTCGCTCGCAAGTTCACCATCTGTTCGTCCGTCAGGACGCCAGGAGGGGCGTCGATGAAGCCGGGGACTTTGATCTCTTCGTCGTACACGCTGAAGGTGTGCCCCATTTGATAGTGCTCACGGAAGGCTTCCCCGTGATCACTCGTGTAGACGACCACCGTGCGATCACCGCCCGGAGCCTGCTTGATGGCTCGCAAGAGCCGTCCCAGGTGCTGGTCCTGCTGGTGCACCGCGTTCTGGTAAAAGTTGTAGAAGGCCTTGTTGTCCTCCGGCGCCTTGCTCATCTCGGCAGGCTGAAAGGGCTGCGGCCCTTCGGGATCGACCAAGTACGGATAGTGACCGTTCGACAGCTGGATGGTCAGAAAATAGGGCTCGTGCAGGCGCGCGACCTCGGCAATGCCGCGCTCGGCGAACAGATTCTCGGGCGCGCCCAAATCGATGTCGCTGGTTGGATCGACGTCGGTACCGTGAAAGAAGCTGTCGGCGCCCAAGTTGTCGACCCACAGCCGCACGTTGCCGAACATCATGTTCTGGCTCGTCCAGAAAGCGGTGTAGTAGCCAGCCGCCTTGGCATAGTCGAAGATGAGTGGCCACGAGTGAAGGACGTCACGGGATTCGTGAGGACCGACACCCGTCCACAACACCGCGAGCGAAATGGCCGTCGAAGAGTCGAGGGCGCGCAACTGCCGGAGCGGCACGCGACCCGGAAAGAGTTGATTCGTGGCTGCCGTGCGCTTGCAACCCGGTATGAAAGTGACGCACGCCGCGTCGGCTCGCACGCTCTCCAAGATGACGAACACGACGTTGCGCGGCTGGTCGATGCGTGGCACCAGCGCAGGCACGGCCAAGCTCTTGCGCGCGCGCGGCCGCAGCTGGTGGCTCTGCTCCGTGAAGCCAGCGAGCGTCCGCAACATGCCGCCCATGGCGTTGAGGTAGAGGACATCGGGCGTCGAGGCCTGCAGCCGTTGGTGTTGCGTCGGAATGAACAGGCTGGCGACGACGGCGAGGGGCGCCACGATGGTGGCGATCCGTCCGCGGCTGCGCGAAGGCCGCACGATCTTGTGCGCGAGCATGAGCAATACGACCGCCAGAACGAAGACGGGGCCCTTGACCGAAAGGTAGTTGCCCGCGTCGGCCCACAGCTGATTCAGCACGCTCTCGAAGAAATCGGTCGCGAAGCGCGATACGTCCACGTTCAAGTAGGCGTTGTATTGTTGGAAGAAGTAGCTCTGCCCGCCGACGCAGATCGTGAACAAGAGGACGAAGGCGACGCGGCAGAACCAGGTCGCCACGCTCGAACGTCGCGACGCCGCCAGGAGCAGACTGGCCCAGACCACCAGCGACTCGACAAATGCGGCGCCGTAGGTCGCCCAATGCCAGGCGTCGAACTGCCAGAGGCGCGCACCTCGCCACCAGAGGTCGACGACAAGCATGATCGTCACCGGCAATAGCAGCACGAGCGGAGCCAGTGCACGGCGCAGGCGCGCGAGCTTTTCGAGGCGCTCCAAAAGCTGGAGCTTGCCGACGGAAGTCGAAACCGAGATGTCCACGAGTAGAGAGGGGGCGAAAGGGCGCGGAAGCTAGCAGAGAGTTTCCTCGGCAGCGCACCTTGGCGCTGTCCTAGCGACAATGCTGTGCAATCGGTAACCTGAGATCCCAGCCCTTGTCGGGCTCGACCCGGGACCTCCTGCCGCCGCGACGCTCACCGCCTCGCGGACTTTTTTCGTTTTCGATCTTCGTGATGAATCAGCATCTTCCTAACCAGACCCTGACTTGGGCGCACCAACCGTCTCGGGAATTGGTGCGCCTAGCGTGGCCGATGATCATCTCACTCTTGTCGGTCACGGTCGCTAGCTTGCTCGATACGCTGTTCATCGGCCGCTTCGGCGCCGAACCGCTGGCGGCGGTAGGATTGGGCGGCGTGGCCACTTTCACCGTGATTTCTTTCGGCCTGGCCGTGTTCGGCGCGGCCAAAGTGAAGGTCGGTGAGGCTCTGGGTCGAGGCGACCACGGCAGCGTGAAACGCACGCTGGGCGTATTCCTGCGCTTGGCCTTGCCGCTGAGCCTCGTCAGTTTGCTGGTCGGCTGTCTCGTGGCGTTCGTCGTTTTGCCCTCGTTCGGCGGCGATCCAACGACCACTCGTCTTGCCAGCGAGTACACGGCCATTCGCTCGCTCTCGTTTCCCGGCGTACTCATCGTCGCCGCCGTTTCCAATTGGCTGCAAGGTCAGAGCCAACCGCGCGCGCCCATGCTGGCCGCACTGATCGGCACGGCGGTGCATGTCCCGTTCAACGCCTGGTTCTTGTTCGGCCTCGATGGGGGAGTCGCGGGCCTGGCGTGGGCGACCGTGCTGTCCCAGCTCGTCGAAACGATGTGCCTGCTGTTGCTGCTCGGCACGAGCAACTTCGGCATTCGCGCCGCCAGCTTCGCCGAAGCTTGGTGGGCTTTCTGCGTCGGTTTGGCCACTGGCCTCGAACGCATGCTCGACATGGCCGCGTTTGCGGCAGTGCCCGTTCTACTGACGCAAGTGGGGCCAGTCGCGGTTGCTTCGCATCAGATCACCTTGCAGCTGTGCCATCTATCCTTCTTGCCGTTGATCGCCATCGGCGAGGGCGCCTCGATTTTGGTTTCGCAGGCCGTAGGCGCCGGTCAGCGCGCTTTGATTTGGAGCGTGGCCCGCACGAGCTTGCTGCTAGGAGTGCTGTACGCGGCTGCGCTGGCGGCTTTGTTCCTTGGCGCTCGCAACGTGCTGGTTCCGTTGTTCACCGCCGATCCCGCCGTCCAACACGAAGGTGCGATGACTTTGGCCTTCGCGGCGACGCTGCAGTTGATCAACGCGCCCTACAACATTCTCAAGGGCGTGCTGCGCGGGCTCAGCGTCTTTCGCTACGTGGCTCAGGTCACGGTGGGCGTCGCCTGGGTGGTCACACCGCCCCTCACCTACCTGATCGGCGTCCGTCTTCACTACGGGGCGCCCGGCGCGTGGTTCGTGCTGTGCGTCGAAGTGAGCATCGGCACCGCACTTCTGTCTCACCGACTGCTGAAGCAACGCGCGGCGCCTCTCTCTCAAACGTCCGACATCCAGCTCGTGATCAAGTAGTTGGCGATCAGAATGCCGACGGCGCTCTGCACGACCGCGCGCGTCGTCGCTTGACCCACGCCACGCGCTCCGCCTTCGGCGTAGTAGCCTTGGTGACACGAGAGCGTGGCGATCAAGAAACCGAAGACGGCGGCTTTGATCTCGCCCATGAACAAGTCCTTGGGTTCGAGATACTTCTCGATGTTGGCCAAGAAAGAGCCGGGGTCGACGTTCATCCATTCGACAGCGACCAGCCATGCCCCAGCCATGCCGACGCAGGTGTAGAGCACGCACAAGAGCGGCAGCATGAGCACGGCCGACAGCAGGCGCGGCGTGAGCAGATATTGGACCGGGCTCACCGCCATGGTCGTGAGCGCGTCGATCTGCTCGGTCACGCGCATGTTGCCAAGCTCGGCGGCCATCGAGCTCCCGGCGCGGGCGGTGACCATCAACGCCGCGAAAACGGGGCTGATTTCGCGTGTGAGCGAGACCGCTACCACGCTGCCGACGACCGCTTCGGCACCGAAATTCCGCAAGCTGTGCACCGTCTGTAGGGCCAAGACCATGCCGCTGAAAATGCCGGTCAGAGCGACGATGAAGACCGACTGAAAGCCGAGAAATTCCATGTGCACGAAGAACTGGCTGAGGCGGAAAGGTCGCCGGACCAGCCCAGCCAGAGACTGGATGGTCAACTGAACATAGCTGCCCACGCCGGACACGACCGCCAGGACACTTTCCCAAGGCGCGTTCACGAGAGTTCTCCCGCGTTTTGGAGCGCCGCCAGCAGCTCCCTGGCGCGTCCGCTCGACGGCGCGATCCGTGCCCGTCGGGGAAAGACCGACAGCTCCAGTTCGATGGCGTCTCCGCCCAGTGCGTCCACGTGAGGCGCACCCCATTCGACCAGCAGCAAATGCCCTTCATCGCGTTTGCCTGCCAAATCGAGATCGTACACTTCGTCCGTCGAGCGTAGCCGGTACAGATCCGCATGACTGATCGGCGGCGCGGTCGGATACTCGTGCACGAGCGTGAAGGTCGGCGACGTCACGGCTTCGTCTTGCTCCAAGCCGCAGGCACGACACAAGGCTCCAGCCAAGAACGTCTTGCCGGCGCCAAGCGGTCCCGTGAGCACCAAGAGATCGCCGCCTCGGAGATGCGCCGCCAGGAGTTCGGCCAGCGCCAGCGTGTCCTCTTCCGTCGGCAGTTCGCGTGCAAACGCCGTGGTGCTCACGGCGTCCCCCGCGTCGCGATTCCGAGCGTTCGCGCCATGGTGTGCTTGCCCGAAAAGCCACGCGCGGACGTCGAGCGGAGCTGAACGTCCGCGCCAAGCAGCCCTTCACGCACCCGATCGTGGCGCGCCCGGACTTCGCTCTCTTCGCTCACTGGCGTGAGCGGCAGTTCTCCGAGTACAGCACGCGACAGCAGCGACAAGTCGGCCCCCAGAAGCTCGAACCAGCTTGCGACCGGAGGGCGCGCGGCCTTTTCGGGCGCCAGGCGGTCACTCAACTCGGCCTTTTGTCCGGTCGGAAATTCGCCGGCAGTCAGGTGGATGACTGCCACGCCTGCAGGCCAAGGGCCTTCGGCCGCTTCCAACCCGACCGCAAGCAGCGGGTGCGGCGACAACCCGGCGCTCTGCACACCCAATTGCCTCACACAGCTGGGGTCACCAAGGACCGTAAACGCCCGCACCTTCGCACTCGACCAGGCGGCGATGGGGAATGTTGGCAGATCGGGACGGGTAGGTGCTCGTTCGCAAGGCACGCCGCCGTCACCAACGAGCGCTATCTCGTGAATGCCCAGGGCTTCGAGGCCGCGCTCGAGAGCGCTCCGCTGCGCCCGTTCGCTCTCACCCAACACGAAACCATATTGGAGATCGGGGAGCGATTCGTCCGGCGCAGTCAGCGCGATCACGGGCACCTGCCGCGCTTCGGCGAACTTGAGCGCGAGCAGGGCGCTTTCGGCGGTGGCTCCCGCAATGAGCAGTGACGCGCCTTGGCTGCTCAGCGCAGCGAGTGTGGTGGCGGTCGAACCGCGGTCTTCTTCGGCTACCACGCGCAGTTCCTCGCTCCCGCCGTGACCCAATCCAAGCCCTTCGAGCAGACCGGTCACGACCTGCACGTTGCGACGACGCTCGACGATGGTCTGCCCGCCCAACACGATGCCGACGACGCGCCCAACGACGCGCGCCGCTTCTTCTGCCTGCGTCGCCAAGATGGCCAATTGGTCGCCCGATTCGCTGGCCCTGAGCCAGATCGGCGAATGCGCCAAGAGTTCGCGACTCAAGCGCGCGTCTTTCTTGGCCAATGCTTCGCGCGTCAGCAGCTGGATGACTTCGCGCTCGATCCACTCGCGTGCCTCCCGCTCCTCGGGACGCGCTGGATACTTGTCCCAGTCGGCCAGCAGCAAGGAGAGGGCTGTGATGGGAAACTCGTGGAGAGCGGCCCGCACCCAGGTCTCGGTCTCGGTTTTGCGGCGCTCGTTCAGGGCGAGCCAGGCAGTCATGACATCGACACCCAGCCGCCAACGCCGGGTCGAGAGCGCCGCACCCACTCGCTCGCGAGCGAACAAGTCGCGGGCTTCGGCGCTGAACAGCTTGCCCTCGAGCGGCGCCAAGCGGCCAAGCGCGAGCTCGGCGTCGCCCCGACGGTTGTCGATGCCGGCTTGGATGACTTCAGCCTCGTCGTGCGTCCGCCCGGGAGCGCCGGCCAGCACGGGCTTCAGGGCCTCTTCGGCCTCGCGCAGCAGCCCTTCGTCCAGATACGAGCGACCGAGCAGCAGGCGCGCACGCGCGACGCTCGGATCCGTGCCGTGCTCCTGAACGAAGGTCGTGAGCAGCGGACGCAACTGCACGCGTTCGCTCTTCGTGGCAACTTCCCAGCGCTCCTCGAGGCTCCTGAGATCCCGTTGCGCCAAGGTGCTCTCGGACAAGGCTGCCTCGGCGTCTGCCGTCTGCGCGCCGCCGCAACCCAGAAGGGACCCCAAGCCCCAACAGGCGATACCGAGGCGGGTGGGCCAGCTCATGTTCCTCGGGCTTACCACTTTCTCGCCGCCAGCTTCAGTCTTCCAAGGACAGGCATCCGTGGTACGGCAACAAAAGTGGCTGCGCTCGGTAAACCGTCCCTGCCCGTCGAGCGCGGGACCCAGATCGCGCTCGAGGGTCTGTTCGCGCTGGTCGTGGCCCTGGGCGCAACCTGGGCTTGGCGCGGCTTGGCGGGGCACCCGCTCCCTGCGCCTCGTGTGCTCGAATTCGGCGCCTGGCTCGTCTACTTTGGCGCGCTCGGTCTGCGGCTAGGACGCGGGACCGCCGGCGCCCGACGTGGGCTCTCCATCGTGACCCCTGCCGTCGCGCTTTTGCTTGGTCTGCATGCTTTTATCGCGTTTCGCCTGCCTTGCTGGCTCGGCGACGAGAGTCCGGCCGAGGCCGTGAGTCGAGCGTCGCGGGCTCTGTCCGCGACCGTCTTCGGCTTGCCGTTGACGGGGCTCGCTTACGCTTGGGGCCTTTGCCTGGTTGCTTGGTTGGGCGGAGACGCGGCACGGCGAGCGGCCGCGAAAGGACTCGACGAAACTCCGGAGCAGTCGGCCTGGCCGGCGCGAATCGCGGGTTGGCTAGTGCTGATTTGGACGCTCGGGTTTGGGACTCGCGCCGTGCTCGGCTATGCCACCGGCAGTTCGTGGTTGCTCCCTGAGTGACCCGACCGATCCACCTGGCCCTCCCTCGATGCCCCGCTGCTACCTCCTCGCCCTTTCAGCTAGTTCGAGCCTCGACCAGCAGAGCAATAACGTCAGCCTGTTCCAGCTCGTCGAGCAGGTGAACGTTCCTCCGCACGCGCCCGCTCCCCCGCAAGGTCAGCTGCCGCTCGAGATTCACGCCTACTTCCACGTCGCCGCCGAAGAGATCGGACAGTCCCTGGAGATGCGATTCTCACTCGTCTCACCGAACGGCCTGGAGACGTTCTCCGACGGCGTCACGCACCGGGTCGCAACGGCGCGCTACCGCACACGCACGATGGGCCTGCCGTTTCCGCCGCTCCTGGGCCACTACGACTTGCGAGTCGACTTCCGCATGGCCCAGTCCAGCACCTGGATGCGCGATCCGCTAAGCTGGCCCATCGCCTTCTGCGAAGTGCAGACAAGCCCGCAGATCACGCACTGAAGCTCAGAAGCACGCGCAGCCTGCCAAGAACGAGCACAGCACGAGGCCCGCGCAGTTCTGCCCGACCGAGCAGCTCGTGAACGGTCCGAGGCAGCTCTCGCACAGACACTGACTGCACAAGTTCGTCGGTGCATCACACTGATTGGGTCCGCTAATCGGGCAAGAGGCGCCACAACTGGTAGCCTCCCGTGCACACTGCGCGTCCCAAGCGTTCGTACAGCAGTAGCTGTCGAAGCTGCAAACACATTGCTCGACGTCCGGATCGTCGCAGCGGGGCTCGTCATTGGCGACGCAGCATGAGTTGGTGGCTCCGCCCGCTCCACCGGTGCCCGTTCCGCCCGTTCCGCCCGTTCCGCCAGCGCCTCCGCTGTTGCTGCTGCCGCCGATGCCAATGATGCCACCAAACCCACCGCTGTTGCTGCTCCCGCCTGTGCTGCTAGCGGCGCCGGTACTCACGCTGCCACCGGTACTCGTGCCGCCGGTACCTACGCTGCCACCGGTACTCGTGGTTCCCCCCGTGCTCCCGCACGCACCACACGCGCTAGCCCCGACCACGCAGTTGACGTCCCAGCTGTTCGCACAGCAGAACGGGTCGGGATTCGGACCCGAGTTGCACACGCAATCGGCCACGAGCGGGTCGTTGCAGCCGAGCTCGAGGTGCTCGCTGCAGCAAGATCCGAAGCTGCCGCCCGTGCTGTTCGTGCCGCCAGTCCCCGTGCCGCCAGTGCTGGTGCCCCCACCGACGAAAGGTCGACCTCCCGTCGCGGCAACGCCGCCTGTCTCGCTTCCGCCGATGCCGATGCCGACGCCGTCGTCATAGCCGAACAGCTCGTCGTCGCCCGTGCGGGCGCCGCACGCGATAGCGAATAGTCCAGCCGAAAAGAGGCTCAGTCGAAAGGATGCTCCGCGCATGGTTTGCGGAAAGCTTAGGCCAAAGACACGCCTCGAACCAATTGCCCGCGCGGATGGGAACGTCTGAGCAGTGAAGGCTTCCGCGGTTGCGCGTCGGGCATCGGGCCGCTACCCGCCCGCCATGGATCTGATCCGTATCGAAGGCTTGGAGCTGCGCTGCATCGTCGGCCTCAGATCGTACGAACGTCATCGCGAACAGCCTTTGCGCGTCGATCTGGCCCTGGGCCTCGATCTTTCGACCGCGGGACGCAGCGGGCGCATCGGCGATACCGTGGACTATGCCCGCGTAGCCGACGCCACGACGGCTCTGCTGCGGTTTCGCGAGTATCGACTTCTCGAGGTCGCGGCCGAGGAGGCAGCCGCTTTGTTGTTTGCTGCCCACCCGGGCGTACAGCAGGTGAAGGTGCGCTTGGACAAGCCAGAAGCGCTGGCGGGGCGCGCGCGCAGCGCCGCCGTAGAAATCACGCGCGGACGTGGAGCATTCGGCACAACCGAGGAGCTGCGCGGGTATGGCGGCCGCACCGAGGTGCTCCGCAGCCAGGAAGCTTCGATTGAGATGATCCGGCTCGAATCCGGCGCCAGCGTTCGTTTTGCCGAGCCTCGTCGCCGCTTCGAGTGGATTGTGAGTGGTGCGACACGCGTCGAGCCACCTCAGCAAGGGCCTCTCGCGCGCGACAGCGCAGAACCCACGGAGTACCGAGCCGAAGGCCCAGAACCAGCATTGCTCGTGCGTTGCCTCGTGCAGCCCGAAACACCTTGATCCGCTCCTTGCGCGAAATTTCGCCCCCGGGGCGCCATAGGTATTGGTTCAGTGTCCAGACTGGGCGTTTTCGCCGTATTTACCTAAGTATTTAATGGAATATCATCCGACGGAGTTTTCATTTTTGCTCACGTAGCGATTGAGGGTTTGCGCCCCGACTCAGCTGAGCTACCGCTCCGAGAGGTCGATAGTCGCGCGATACCAGCCAAAAACGGGCTCGGCGCGCATACAACGGTGCATGGGGAGCTAGGGTGTGTCTTGACGAGTTCTGCCGACGATAAACGTTGGGCCATCGCCCCGCCACCCTCGCCCGAATCCTCGGCCATCAGCGGAGAATTTCACCTCGATCCCCGCGCCGGTCAGGTCGGCGGGCAGCGCGCAGGTCGCCGCACCGACCCGATCCGTCGCACCGACGCGCAACCGAGCGCTAGCCCGCGAGCTCACTCGAGCACGAACACGGAGGAGCGGCGTACGAATCGCAAGCGTGAGATCACCGTGAGTTCCATTCATGCGTTGGAACCCGCGGATTCCGACTTGGTGACCGAGCGTCCTCCCGCCCCGGCGTCTCAGGGACTCGCGCCGCGCGCGGCCCGCCCTGCCCCAGAAGCGGCCACTCCCAAGAGCAAGAAGTCTCGCGCGACCAGCGCGCAACCCCCGTCCAAGGGTGGTTCGAGTACGCGCCGTCCTCAGGGAGACACACAGGAAACGATCCCTGCGCCGTCCTGGGTCGACGAAATCGACGGCTGAATCTTCCGGGCACGCGGCAACTCATCGTGCCGCCTTCGAAAACCAGGGCAACGTCGGGTTGTGCAGCGACAGTCCGTGCGTGTAGTTTGGCCGCCTCGGAGGAGTGATGATGTCGACCCAGAAATCTCCCGCGGTGCGCCGCACAGTCTCTTTGTTTGCCGGCCTGTTGGTGCTGGCCGTCGTCGCGACCGCTTGGGCCGCTGGACGCGCGGTCTGGAAGTCGACGACGGTCAAGGAAAACCGCGACAACGAGTCCTGGCGCGTCGATGTCGAGATCCACCTGCCCGCGGCTCCCGACATGGCGCACGTGCCCATGAAGTTCGAGTTCGTGCCGGTCGCGTTCTACGAGCGCTCGCTCGCGGACGGTCAGGACAAGCCCCAGGTGCGCACGGTGCCCCTCACAGGTCAGCAGGCGCTGATCGAGAGCGTCGACGTTGGCTTCATGGATCCGGGCTCGGGTGAGACCCAAAATCGCACGCGTTTCAGCTTTCGCGTCACGCGCGCGCACGGCTACGAAGCTGGTGAATACAAGACGACCATTCGTGATACGCGCAGCGGCCAGCAAGTCGGCGCGACCCAGGTGCTCAAGCTCCAGGGTGAGAACGAAGTGATCGATCGGCGCAGCATGGTCTTCCAGCCGAGCGACAAGAAAAAGAAGAAGGACGAAGAGAAGAAGGCCGAGCCCGCTGCCGACGCAGCCGAGCCCGCGGACGAACCGGCTGCCAGCGAGCCCCCCGCAGCCGAACCTGCCCCCGAAGGCGCCGTGCCGCCTGCCGTCGAAGAACGCCCGGGTGGCGGCTGCCGTCACGGCCCAAGTCATGGCGAGCACCTCGGCTGGATGTTCCTCGGCTTGGCCGGGGCCACGATGTTCTGGCTGCGTCGTCGGGCCTGACGCCTCAGCGTTCTTTCGGCTAGCGTCCCGCCCCCATGAGCGCCGCCGACGAGCCCTCTCCCGCGATCTCCCCGAGCCCGGCCGACGCGCTGCTCGCCCTCGAAGACCAAGCTCTCGATATGGGCACTGCGCGCAGCCTTGTCGGGCACGTGACGCGCCTCGAGTACCAGGGCAAAGAGATCTTCCTGATCGGTACGGCGCATGTGTCACGCAAAAGCGTCGAGGAGGTCGAGCGCGTCATCCGCGAGCTGCGGCCCGACACGGTCTGCGTCGAGCTCGACGAACAACGGCATCGCATGCTGATGGACGAGAATGCTTGGAAGAAGCTCGATATCTTCCAGGTGATTCGCCAAAAGCGCGTGCTGTTCTTGCTCGCCAGTCTCGCGCTCAGCGCCTACCAGAAGCGCATGGGCGAAAAGCTGGGAGTCCGCCCGGGCGCAGAGCTGCTCGCAGGCGTGCGCACCGCAGAAGAGGTCGGAGCGCAGTTGGTCTTGGCCGATCGTGACGTCCAGGCGACGCTCAAGCGCACCTGGGCCAACCTGTCCTTTTGGGACAAAGCCCAGGTCGCAAGCGGGCTCGTCGCTGCGCCCTTCTCGATGGAGGAGATCGACGAAGAGAAAATCGAGGGCCTCAAAGACCAGGACGCCATCGGAGAAATGCTGCACGAGGTGGCCGCTCAATTTCCACGCGTGAAGGTACCGTTGATTGACGAGCGCGATGCCTTCTTGATGTCGGCCATCCAAGAGGCTCCCGGGCAGAAGATCGTGGGCGTCGTGGGAGCCGCACACGTGGCCGGCATGGTGGCCCGCCTGGGTCAGTCGGCCGATCGCGCCGAGCTGTCGAAGATCCCGCCACCGTCGCGCTGGAGCACAATCCTCCAGTGGGTCATTCCGCTAGCCGTCGTCGTGTCGTTTTACTTCGGTTATCAGAAGCAATCGCTCGAGGGGCTCGAGCAGATGGTCTACGCCTGGATCCTACCGACCGGCACTTTGTCCGCGCTCTTCACGATTTTCGCCCTCGGTCACCCTCTGACCGTACTCACGGCCTTCGTCGCCGCGCCCATCACCACTCTGCATCCCGCCATTGGCGCCGGCATGGTGACTGGATTGGTAGAAGCCTACTTGCGCAAACCCACCGTCGAGGACTGCGAGGGCATTCAAACGGCCTTCGGCAGCCTGAAGGGCATGTACAAGAACCGCGCGACGCGCGTGCTCCTGGTCGTCGTTACCTCCACGATTGGCGCCGCACTCGGCGCCTACATAGGCATCAGCTGGGTCTTGTCCCTGCTCTGATTCACCACAAATCAATCGAACTCACACTCGCAAGCACCATGCATCGTCTGATCGTCGGCAACCTGAACTACTCCTCTTGGTCGATGCGCCCGTGGTTGGCGCTCAAGCACGCAGCGGCCGAGTTCAAGATTCACGACATCGGCATGCGCGCCGACGATCAGTGGAAAGAGCGCATCCTGGCCTTCTCGGGCGCCGGCAAGATTCCGATCTTGATCGACGGTGCGCTGAGCGTTCACGAGTCCCTGGCGATCTGCGAGTACGTGAACGAGCTGTACCCGGCGGCCCAACTGTGGCCCGAAAGCCGTGAGCTCCGCGCGCGAGGCCGAGCGATCTGCTCGGAAATGGTGAGTAGCTTCTCGGCTGTGCGCAATCGCATGACCTGCAATCTTCGCGCGCGCGCGCCTCGGCAGCCGCTACTCGACGAGGCCGTCCAGGCCGACATGGCACGGCTGTTCGACATCTGGAACGCTTCGCTCGACTCGTCCGCTGGCCCGTTCCTGCTCGGTGAGTTCTCGATCGCCGACTGCATGTACTTCCCCGTCGTCAGCCGTTTCCGGACCTATCGGGTCGATTTGCCCGAGAGAGCAGCGCGCTACAGCGAGGCACTGTTCTCCTTACCCATCGTAAAAGCGCTCGAATCGCTGGCGGCAGAGACGCCCGCCATCGCGCTTTATGACGCGTTCCTGACCGACGACTGACTATTGTCCTGTACGCTCGTCGTTCATGAGCCCCATGGACAACGAGTGGCCCAATCTGGACGGTGTGCCGGACGAGGACTTCCTGTCCATCCCGCGCCCCAACGGTCAGGCACTGGCACGCTTCATCTGGTGGAACGGTGAGATCCGCGAGGCCGAGAAGCAGAGCGTGCACTACTACGCCAACGCTCTGCACTACGGCACGGCGGTGTTCGAAGGCATCCGCGTCTACCCGACGAACCGTGGGCCGGTGCTCTTTCGTTTGCGCGACCACATCGACCGATTGGTTTCGTCGGGTCGCATCTACGGCATGAAGCTCGCGTACGATGCCGATCATTTGGCCCAAGCCTGCATCGAGGTCACGCGCAAGAACGGTGTATCCGATGGCTATCTTCGACCCTTGGCCTACTTCGGGGAAGGCCCAATCGATCTCAATCCCAAGCGCGGCTGTCCCGTTCACACCTTGATCGCCATCCGCGAGCTCGGCACTTTCTTGGGCGAAGGCGCGCTACGCAACGGCGTGCGCGTCACGATCAGCAGCTGGCGCAAGACGCACCACACCATGCTGCCCACAATGGCCAAGGCGAGCGGCCATTACGCCAGCGCCGTTTTGGCGGCGCACGAGGCGACCGATCGCGGCTACGACGATGCCATCCTACTGAACGGCGACGGCACGGTTTCCGCCGCCACGGGGCAGAACGTCTTCTTCGTGAAGGACGGCAAGCTCACGACCAACGACGAGACCTCGTCGATCGTGCCCGGCATCACACGCGATTCGATCCTGCGCATCGCGCGCGAAGATCTATCGATGAACGTCGAGATCCGCGCGTTCACGCGCGAGGATCTGATGCGCGCCGACGAGATCTTCATGACTGGCACCGCCGCCGAGGTCACCCCCGTCCGCGAACTCGACGGCATGGAGTTCTCGACCGGGCGCGGGACGGTCGGCGCCGAATTGCAGCGAGCCTATTTGCGCGCGGCCACGGGCAAAGACGAGAGCCGGCTGGGCTGGCTGACGCGCGTGAACGGCTGAGTCGGGGGCGTGAGGGGCGGGAACCCAGCCAGCCGCTGATCGATCGCGCTGAATCAGCGGCGCTCGAGGCTGGCAGAAGCGTTGCCCGTCGCGGGCGGAGCTTCGGGGCCTCGGCGTAGTTCGACAAGCTCCGCGCTGTAGACGATCGTGCCATCGAGTGCGACGATTTCTCCCGAGAGATCGCGACCCAGCTGGTCGCTGCTGCGCACGGTGAGGGCGGCCTCACGCTCGCCCACGAAGACCTTGTACTTGTTCACCGAGCAGGCGAACTCGTCGGGGCCGACCAAGCAGATCTCGGCGCCTTCGGCCATACGTCCGGCATTCTGGTCGGGCACGAAGCTAGTGCGTGCGAGCAGGCTTTCGTAGTCGGCGATTTCGGCGGGCTCTTCCGTCCGACCATCCCAACGACTCACGGCGATGACCCGCTCACTGCGCGCGCTCATGCGAACCCGCAACTTGTCGCTCCTGTCGCCTTGAGCCAGTTCGTAGTCGACGACGAGCAGATCGCCCTCGACGGCGCTGACGCGCTCGGTCAGGACGAGCGCCTGCTTGCTGTAGCTGCCGTGGAATCGGTGGACGACCAGATCGCCGACTCGACGACGTGTCGCCAGGGCGGGTGCAGGGGCCGATTGGCCTTCGAGCGGCGGCAAATCGGCAAGCACCGGCGCGGCCTCGGGCAGCGGGGACGGTTGGGCCATCGCGGCCGGACGCGCGCTGGCGCATCCAGCCAAAAGCCCTGCAAAAGCCAACACGGAACCGAAGGACTTGGCGCTCGACATGCCCCCGACATGCCCGGAGACGAGCCGGGGGGCCAAGTTTCAGCGCAGCAAAGGCAGCAGGCTCGGCGGCCTGCTCACGTGGACCTGGGGCGTCAGCGATTCGCGCACCGATTCGGGCGTCCACTTGTCGATGAGGTCGGGGACATAGAGTCCGCCAGCGGTTGCCAAGACCGAGGAGCCGAGCGCGATGCCCCAGCCCAAGGGTCCGAGCGGCCGGCAGCCGAACGTGCCGCTGATGCCCGGCGTCTGCACGATGGCACCGAGAAACAGCGAGGTGAGCGCACTGGTCAGCACGACCTGGCGACTGCGCTCGCCCGAGATCAGCGTCTGACCGAGCTGGGTGCCGACGAGCGCGAGCAGCGCCGTCGTCGAAGCGCCACGCCGATCGCCGATCAAGCTGCTGGCGGCCCAAGCGATACCCGCACCAGATGCGGTGACCACTGCGCGCGCGCCAATGTCGCGCTGCAAGCGCCAGCCAAGCGAAGCCTCGGGGCCCGCGTCCACCAGCGCTTCGAGATCGGCCTGCGCGGGTGCGCGCAAGGCGAGCGCCGTGGCCGGGGCCACGTCGGTGAACAGGTTGACGAGCAGGAGCTGGCGCGGACTGAGCGGCGGCCGGCCTGAAACCAGTCCACCCAGCAACGTGAAGCCGATTTCGCCCAAATTGCCACCGACCAAGATTGAGACAGCGTCCCTCACAGAGTCCCAAACGGCTCGGCCTTCGATAATGGCGTGCACGAGAGTTTCGATGCGCGCGTCCTTGAGCACGATGTCAGCCGCGTTGCGAGCCGCCTCGGAACTCTTCTCACCCATGGCAACCCCAACGCTGGCCAGCCGGATCGCAGGCGCGTCGTTGGCGCCGTCGCCGACCATGGCCACGGTTCGGCCCTTGCGCTGCAGCGCGCGCACGACCCGGACTTTTTGCGACGGCGAGACGCGCGCGAAGATGTCGACCAGCAGGACCCGCTCGCCCAGCGCTTCTTCGCTGAGAGCCGCGAGTTCGGGCCCAGTAATCAGCTCGGCGTGTCGCGATAGACCGAGCTCGGCGAAAATGGCCCGCGCAGTGCTCGGGTGATCGCCGGTGATCATGACCGGGCGAAGGCCGGCGCGGCGCAAATCGGCAAGCGCCTGCTTGGCCGACTTGCGCACCGGATCGCGGAAGGCGAGCAGGCCGGTGAATTCGAGTCCACTGATGACTTCGGGGACGAATTCACCTTCATGAGTGGTCGGCCGCTCGGCAACGCCAAGCACTCGATAGCCATCGTTGGCCAGCTCGTGCACCATTTCGGTCAGGCGCGACTTCTCGGTCGCCGACAAGCCACAGAGCTCGAGCAAGGCCTCGGGCGCGCCTTTGACGCTGATGCGCTTGCCCTCGGCCGTGGCGCCCAGGACGGCATGGTAGCCGCGCGAAGCGTCGAAGGTGATCTCGGCGAGGCGCTGCCAGCCATCGGCCTCGTCGGCCGCCGTCACGCCGCGACCTTCGGCCGCGCGCCACAGAGCGATTTCGACGGGATCGGCGCGACTCAGGTCGCTGGGGCGCGGCGGACTCGCGCGCAGGCTGGTGGCGAGCACTCGAGCGAGCTCCTGCTCGAGCTCGTTCTTGCTCGCCAAGCTGAAGCGCTCGGAGTTGGAGCCGTCGCTGATCAAACCCAGGGTAATGGCGCCTTCGGTGACGGTTCCGGTCTTGTCGACGCAGATCGTATCCACGCGACCGAGCGCTTCGAGCGAACGCACGTTGCGCACCAACGCTCCATGGGCCTTCAGGCGGCGCGCGGCCGCGAGTTGGGCGGCCGTCGCCAAGAGTGGCAGGCCTTCTGGCACCGACGCCACGGCCAAGCTCACCGCCGAGCCGACCAGTTCTTCCAGCTTCCGGCCCCGCAAGAGCCCCGCGCCGATCACGCCGATACCCGCCGTCAACGCAATCGGCGCCGTCAGGTCCATGAGCTCGCGCATACGGCGCTCGACACCACTTTCGCGCATGCTGCCGCGGAAGGCCGCTGCGCCGCGACGCGCCTCGGTCTCGTTGCCCGTGGCAACCACCACGGCCGTGACGCCGCCACTCGAAATGGCGGTTCCTGCGTAAAGCATCGAGGCGCGGTCGGCGACGCTCTCTTCGAACGACGGATCGATGCTCTTGCTCACGGGCAAAGACTCGCCCGTGAGTCCCGAGGCATCGACCTCGAGAGCGCGCGCGTCGACGATGCGGCAATCGGCCGGGACGACATCGCCACTGGCCAAGAGCACGATGTCACCTTTGACCAGGTCGTCGGAACTCAACTCGCGCACGACGCCGTCGCGCCGCACGTGGACTTTGAAGCGCGCCGAGCGACCGAGTTCGGTGATCGCGCGGTCGGTCTGGAAGCGCTGAAACCCTCCGACACTGGCGTTGAGCACGACGACGCCCCCCACCATGACCGCATCGGCCATCGACCCCACCACGGCCGACAGCGCCGCGCCCGCCGCCAGCAGCGGCGTGAGCGGATTGAAGAGCTCGTCGCTGATCGCCGTAGCCAACTCGAAGACGGCGCTGCGCCGTGCGTCGTGACGCCGATGACGCTCGAGAGCCTCCTTCTTGTGCAGGCCGGAGAGCGAAGTGCCGAGCCGTTCGAGCACGCCTTCGGCTTCGAGTGCATGCCAGGGCGTCGGATCGCGCGGTGGGGCGAGCGGGCGGCCTGCGAATTCGCCAGCCAGACGCATGCCATTGGCCATCGAGACGAGCGACGCCAGATTGACGACCGTGAGGACACGATTGGTGGTGAGCGGCAAGATGCCGCCGATCGACGCCAAAGCGCCCAGGCTGGCCGAGCCGAGTGCCACGTTCACACTCTGGCGACTGACCTCGCGCGAGGCTTTGCAAGAATCGATCAAGAAACGTACGTCGTTCAAATCGCCGAGGCACAACACGTCGGCAGACCAAGGGACGACCTGGTCCTTGACGACCACTGCCACACCCAAATCGGCGACGTCGAGGGCGCTCGAATCGCCCTGCGCGACGACACAGACGACGCTGCCCTCGCGCTGCAGTTCACGGACACCACGCCACAGCCCATCTCCGCCGGGCAAGGTGTCGTCGGCAGGAATGGATTGCAGAATCTCGGGATCGTCGGCGGCGACGATCACCCGCATGCGCGCGTCGTGGGCCGCCTGAACCAGTTCTTCGAGCCCGAGGCGGGAACCGATGCGCACCTCGACCAAGGCCACCAATCGCCCCTGGCGCGTGAGGCCGAGCACCAGCTCACCGCCGCGCGCCAGGTTGCGCGCCGAGTCGACGAACTCTGCGGGCGTTTCCAGGCCGAGCAAGCCGAGCGGAGCGAGCACGAACTCGCCTTGGCGGCGCGCCGCCAGCGGAGTCTTGGCGTCGAACAGCTCTTTGGCGTCTTCGAGCAGAGCCACCTCGCTCTCGCCCGTCAGTGCCACGACGCGACCGAGCGCGACTTGACTGCCCGGCATCAGATCGCCCTGAATCACCAGCGTGTCGACCCGGTCGAGCAGGCGCAACTTGTCGCGGTTGAGCACCAGCATCTGCTTGCCGGCGAAGAGACGTGACAGCGCCGAAGCAAACACCTCGCGACCGAGGCGGGCCGGGCGAGGAATGCTCCCGAACAACGCACCAAAGGCACGCTGCACGCTGCCCGTCGAAAGGAAGCTGACGCCGAAGCTGGCGAGCGCCACTGCCCAAGCTCGGTCGGCGTATTCTTCGATCGGCCCCGGGGGCAACTCGACCGGACGCGGCGACACGAAGCGCGGCTCGGCGGCGCCCGGTAACGCACAAAGGGTGCTCTCTTTCGCCTCAAAGAGGCGTTTTTGCGCGCGCAGCTCGGCTGCCAGGGCCACCTTTTCGATGACGCCAACGACGCCAATCAACGGCCGATGCGCGGGACCCTCGAGCAAAGAAGTGAGCAGCCCCAGACCGAGGTCCGTCCGCTCCTGACCGAATCGGCGATCCAGTGGACGGCGCAGCCGTGGCACCGAGCGCACGACCAAGAGCACCGAGGCCAACGTCCCGGCCAACCGGCTTCGGGGCAGCAAGGTCAGCTTGAGGCCGAGAGCGCTGAGCACGCCCCAGGCTTCGACAGCCGTCTGCAAAAACAGCTCTTCCAGGTTTTCTTGGCTCAGCGGATGCCGATCGCGGTCCCATACGGCGCGCGCCAGACCAGCCTGCAGCTCGGCTTCGACCACCCAAGCCAGGGCCTGATTGACGTCGACCGAGTCGGGACGAAATGCCATGACGACTCGGCCCGTGCCCTGATGCACCTCGGCCCAATGCAGCTCGGGATGCCGCTCGACGGCGCTCTTGAGAGAGGTCGAGACCACGCTCAACTCTTGGGCTTCGGCGAGCCTGAGCTCGACATGGGCCCGGTCGGCCGAAATCCAGACGCGGCGCGTCCTTGGCGCGAAGTGCTTTTGAAGAAGCGCAACAAATTCGAGCGGCCGCATGTGCGAGCAGACCATAGCAATTTCTGGGCCGAAGTTCGCCTGTGGCAGTTCTGCCGTGCGAGGGCGACCTCGCCGTGATACCGACGCGCCCATGAGCGATGATCACGACCACGTGCACGACGAGAATTGCGAGCACGAGGAGCTAGACGCCCTGACCGAGGCCATCTTGGTGGCCCAGTCGGGTCTGCGCAGCGACGTCCAGGCCCTGGTGGACGTCATCGACGAGGTCCACGTCTATATCCCCCTCGCCGAAGACATGCCCGGCGTCGTCGAAGGCGAAGACGTGCAGTTCGGTGAAGAACTCACCTTCCGTCCGCATATGCTGCTCGATTCGGACCACCGGGCGTACGCCGTGGCCTACACCGATCCAGAACTGGTGGAGCCGCTCGTCGAGGCTCTGGGTTGGCAAACGTCCGGAGGCCCGCTCAAATTCATCCATCTGCCGCTGCGCATCGCCTTCGAGCTGGCGCAAGAGCACGTCGACGGGCGCGACGTCGAAGGCTTGGCCTTCAACCCCAGCACCGATTTCGAGCTCGTGCTGCGCCGCGACGAAGCCGCCGCCATCGCTGGAGGTCAGGCCCTGCCACTGGTGGGTTACGTCGAAGACTTGCCGGAAGGTGCGGACGAAGAGACTCAGGTCGTCGAGGGCGCCGAGCCTCCCCCTGCCGAGTTGCTCGCGGCCCTGGAGCAAGCGCGGGTTCGCATCCGCGATCTGGTGAGCGTTGGCGTTGCCACCACCTTCAACCCTGAGCGCGATCGCGAACCGCACCTGACGATCACGCTGTACACTGCAAAACCCGACATCGATCGCGCCGCTCTGGCCGAAGACGTCATGGAAAAAGCGTCTCCGTTCCTGCCCGCACCGGGCTACGCCGACATCGTCTTCCGCGACGCGCCCAACTGAAGACCCTGGAATTTCGCGTGGATTCGTCTCGTCCCGACCTCCTCGATACGGGCAAGGTGAAGCTGTCGTTCATCGAGCGGACGACGATCCGCTGGGTGAGGAGCAGCTTCGAGCCTGGCTGGGCCGATCGGCTGTTGCGCTTTTTGCAGCGCACGATTGGCCAGGCATGGATCCACCACAGCACCAAGCACCTGCGTCGGGTGAGCGGTCCATTGCCGGCGCTCGACGGCATCGGCAGCGTGTTGATCGTGGCCAACCACCGTAGCTTCTTCGACCTGTTCGTGATCACCGCCGAGCTGGTGAGACGCGGCCTACAGAAGCGCATCCTGTTTCCGGTTCGCTCGAGCTTCTTCTACGACTCGCCACTCGGCTTGTTCGTCAATTTCGGGATGAGCTTCCTTGCGATGTACCCGCCGATCTTTCGCGATCGGAAGAAGGTCGCGCTGAACCTCGTGAGCCTGGACGAGCTCGGCTACCTGCTCGCTCGCGGCGGCGTGTTCGCGGGCTTGCATCCCGAGGGCACCCGCAAGAGGGACAACGACCCCTACACGTTCTTGCCGGCGCAACCGGGCGTGGGTCGGGTCATTCACAAAGCCCGCGTCCCCGTCGTGCCGGTGTTCATCAACGGCCTGGGCAACAGCGTAGTCCGCCAGGTGGTGGGCAACTGGACGAAGCGTGGCACACCCATCCACGTCGTCTTTGGTGAGCCCGTCGACCTGGGCGACCTGCTCGACGCCAAACCTTCGCCCCGGGTTTTCCGTGAGATTTCCGAGCGCTGTCTGTCTGCAATCGACGCGTTGGGGCAAGTGGAGAAGCGCATCCGCGAAGCGCCGGATGAGTTCCGAGCCGGCTGAAGTTGGCAATCGGCGGGCACTCGGCGCACGATCTCGGGTGTCGTGACCGCAACCTGGACCGAGAAAGCCGCAGAGCTAATCTGCGTCGGGGTGAAGACCCCTCGGCTAGAGGACGACACGAAGCGTCTGCTGGATCGCGGGGTGGCGGGTGTATTGCTCTACGATTTCGCATTTCGGGGACCGCTCGAAGCGCAGAAATTGATCAACTCGATCAAGGAGTACGCCGGCCGCTCGCTGTTCGTCGCCGTCGACCACGAAGGCGGCGAGCGCAGTCACTTGCAGCGCGGCTTCACGCGCCTGCCCGAGCTGCGCGCGCTCGGTGAAACCAGGGACGGCGCCTACGCGCGCGAGGTGGGGCGGGTTATCGGCCGCGAGTTGCGGGCGATCGGTATCGACCTGTGCCTCGGTCCGGTGCTCGACATTGCGACGAACCCGCACAACCCCGTGATCGGCATGCGCTCTCTCGGGCCCGACGCGGCAGTGGTGGCCGAGCTCGGCACTCAACTCTCGCGCGGGATTCAAGAGGAGGGCGTGGCCGCTTGCGGCAAGCACTTTCCTGGCCACGGCGACACCATCTCCGACTCGAATCACCAGCTACCGGTACTCGCGCACGGCGTGAGCCGACTGGAGGAAGTGGAGCTGCGTCCCTTCGTGCGAGCCGTCGAGTCTCGGATTGCCGCGATGCTCGTCGGCCACATCTTGTTTCGCGCGCTCGATCCGAAGTACCCGGCGTCGCTCAGTCGGCCCATCTTGTACGGCCTCTTGCGTCAAAGACTCGGCTATCGAGGTTTCGTGATGATCGACGACGTCGACATGGGCGCGCTGACCCAACACTTCCAGGTGTCCGAGATCGCCGAGCACGGCATCGCGGCTGGCGCCGACTGCTTCTTGTGTGCTCGTCGCCCCGAAACGGCCTTGGCGCTGATCGATTCGATTGCGCTGGGAGTCGAGCGCGGCACGGTACTGCCCGAGCGCGTCGAGACAGCACGCCGCCGCGTGGGCGCGTTGCTTCATCGCTACGCGCTCGGACCGCGAATGACTCCGCTGAGCGAGGTGGGTTCGGAGAGACACGCTCGCCTGCTCGAACCCATCGGCGGCGGACGTCCCAGCTTGCGCGCCCCCGACAGCGAAGACTGATGCGCTCCGCTCGGGCTCAGATCCAAGGGTCGGCGCTGCGGCCCGTGTGTCCCAGGGTGCGCGAGGCGGAGAGCCCGAGCAGCACGAGCGAAGACACGGCCAAGATAGTGACGCCCTGCCGCAAGAGCGGCAGGTGCGTGTCGAATGCGGCTACGTAAAGGTTGAGTGCGAACAGACCCGCACCGGCGAAGGTGCACGCGAACAGGCCAGGACCCCAAAAGCCGAAGCTCTCGCTGCTGCGCAATTGCCCGACGGCACTTCGCAAACCGAACACAGCGGCGAGCGCCACGGCGAGCTTGACGCTGAGCACGACTCCGGCGAGCCAGCTTGCGGGTGTGATCCCCTGGGTGCCGCCCAAGAACAGCACAACCCAAATGCCCGCGAGCACAACCAAGCCGAGCCAAGCGAGTCCATCGGCAACGGGGCCGTTGCTCCGCAGACGCGCGTCGCGCGCCTCCGCCGGTGGTCGTCGACCGAAAACCGGGACCAAGCTGCCCAAGAATCCAAGGCCAAGCAGCAGCGACCACGGTGACTCCAGTAGCGCCCATTCGAAAGGCCCGGCCCCCTGTGCGTGTCCCAGATCGGCGAGGCGCAGGCTGCCAGTCTCGCTGGCGCGCAGCAGGATGCCCACGAGCGCGGGTACCAGCAGCACCAAGGAGCCGAGCGCGCCACGGCAGGCCGCCCAAACCGCAAAGCCCTTGCGCGAGCTCCTCCGTCCGCCTGCCAAGAACGACGCGATCAACAGCGAAACGAAGCCCAGCGCGGCGAGCAACTCGAGATCGAACCAACCCGAGCCGAGCAACGGCAACTGGACCCGGCCGAGCACCAGCCACAAACCGAGCACCAGCGAGAGAAAACAAGCGAACTCGAACGAGCTGATGAAGCCTGTGCGCCCAGGCGCCAAGCCGCGCCTCTCGAGCGGTCGACGCGCCCCGAGCCAGACGAGAAAGCGTGGCGGATGCGCGGCCAGCACGAGCGCCAACAATCCGCTCAGCACGACCATGAGCGCTTCGGCCGCGGCCGAGATGGCGAGGGGCCGATAGTTGGAGCGGTCGATGACGGTCGTACCCGATTCGCGATGCCCCGGACGCGAGAACTCGAGCGCGCTCACGTCGGCACCTGCTATGGGCAGAAAATCGCCCAGTGCGTCCAGACGGACGCCATCGAGCGCCAGCAAGTGATCGCCCGGCAACAGTCCGGCGCGTGCGGCCTCGGAGTCAGCGTCGATGCGCAACACTTCCAAGCCGTCACTGAGGCCGAGCCCGAGGAAGCTCGAGAACGAGGGCGCGTCGGCCGGCGGTGCGGCGCGCCGATCGAAGAAGTCGAGCACCACGTCGCCGCTCTCGCCGCGGAGGAGCGGTCCCGCGACTCGCGGCGCGGCGAACTCGACGATCACCTTGCCGCGGAAGGTCACGTGTGGAGCGCCTTCGGTCAGACTCGCAAGCAACTTCTCGGGCAGGTCGACCTCAACGCGAGAACGCGAGGCGGCCAGTGCGGGCCAGCTGAGCCGGACGGCGCGTGCCTCACGAGCGGGGGTGAACGTGCTGCCGACCAGGACGGCTACGCCCGCCTGGCGTTCCGGAAAGCCTGCCCCGGACAGCACCAGGGTGGCGCCTCTTTCGAGCGCAACTGGACCAACCTCACGAACATCGAGCAATTCGGGGGCCGCCTCGACTGCACATCCACTCAGTATCGCCAGCCCGGGCAGGCAGGCGGCGGCGAAAATCCGCGAGATTCGCCGGACACTCGGCGAGACGAAGGCCATACCACGACCTACATCCGACGCCGCCAAACGGGCAAAATCCATGCTTTTTGCAAGCCGCCCGCGTTTCAGGAATAACTGAACGATGAGGTCGGTTGAGTCCGAGAGCCCCGCATGACGACCCAAACGGAAAAGTCCTCCTTGCCGCACCGCGAGTTCGAGAGCGAGGCCATTGGCCACGCCGGTTCGCTCTACGCAGTCGCCCTGCGCATGACCCGTCGGCAAGCCGATGCCGAAGACCTCGTTCAGGACACCTTGCTCAAGGCCATGCGGGCCCGTCACCAGTTTCAGGTCGGGACCAACCTTCGCGCCTGGCTGCTGCGCATCCTGACCAACACCTTCATCAACAAGTACAAGCGCGGCGTACTCGAGCGCTCGCTGCTTGGCGCCGCAGATCTGGATCCAGTCAGCGAGGGCTGGGTGGGTTCGGCGACGTTGCGGGCGCTCAAGGATCCCGAGGCACATGCGCTCCGGCCGATCCTGGAAGAAGAGATTCGCGCGGCACTCGACGAGCTGCCGGAGGACTTCCGACTAGCCGTGCTGCTCGTCGACATGCAGGAACTCTCCTACAAAGAAGCGGCAGATGCACTCGGCTGCCCGATCGGCACGGTGATGTCACGCCTCCATCGCGGTCGGCGCCTGCTCAAGACGCGCTTGATCGATCAGGCCCGCGCGCTCGGCTTGGCTCCTGAGGTCCCGGAAACCGTAGTGATCGAAGGGGTCGCGGCGCCGGTCACACTCGACTCCTACCGCACCAAAAAGGCGAGCCCATCATGAGCTGCGAGGAACTTCGCTCGTACTTGGAAGCTTTCGTAGACGACGAGCTGTCCCCCGAGCGAACCCTCGACGTCCAAGCCCATCTCCGTCACTGCTCCGCCTGTCAGGCCGAAGTCGAACTATCGCGCGCCATCGCGCGCACCACGCGCCACGCCGCTTCCGACGTCTGCATGTGTCCCGATTTCGAAGCACGGCTCCGCGGTTCTCTGGCTGCCGAATGCAAGAAGCTCGAGAGCGAACAGCAGCATGCGCACGCGCGACCGCTCGGCTGGAAGACGATCGCGCCTTTGTCGGCGGCTGCAGCAGCCGTCCTGTCGCTCGGCTTCCTGGCCTCGCAGAAGTCTGCTTTGTTCAATTCCAATCCCCCCAGCGTCGCCGTGAAGCAGGCCTCGACTGCCGAAAATTTGGTCGATCTGTTGGTGCAGCACCACACGCGCTCCGGCAATCCCGAATTGATGGACAGCAACGCCTTCAATCGCATGGAGCCGGAGCTGGGCTTCCCGGTGCACCCACCCAACCTGGACCGCTACGGCGCGCGCTTCCTTGGAGCCAGTATGGTGCGGATCGATCAGAACCAAGCGGCGTCGCTTCACTACAGCCTGAATGGTCGACGCTTCACGCTCTACGTCTACAATCCCGATCAGATGCCGCTCCGCGCCGTGCGCGCCTTGCACCCCACGGTTGTTGGCAACGATGCCGTGTTCGTGGGCAAGCGCAGCGGCTACTCGGTGGCGACGTGCGAAAAAGAAGGCATCGGTTACGCCGTGGCGGCGGATTTGACCGACCGCGAGAGTGCCGAACTGGTCGCAGCGGTCGACCGCTGACTTCGAAAAGTCATTCGACCAGCTCTTCGTGCCACTGGACTGACCGTCACTCGGCGAGAGCTTCGCCGTGCTTACGCGGGTCGGCGCCGCCACGCACACGCGGCGCGTCGAAGCGCAAGACCTGCACTGCCGTGCTGTTGAACGGCAGCTTGGCGACGATTTCGCCGCGTTGTTCGAGGTCGGCGATGTCGGCCGCGCTCGTCGTCGTCTCGACCATCAGCGTCGCGTTCTGGGTCGGCACGTAGATGCGCGGAGCAGCGACGGCCGCTGCAGGCTCCTGCCCGAACACAAGACTGCCGAGCAGGACTTGTACGACATTCTGCGAAATCGCCGGGCCGCCGGAGCCACCTAGCACGAGCAGCGGCAGTCCCGCGGAGAGCACGAGCGTCGGCGTCATGCTGCTGAGCGGCCGTGCCAAGGCGCGCGGACGATTGGGGCTTTGGGTCATACCGAAGGGCGCGACGGCCCCGACGCTCGTGAAGTCGTCCAGCTGGTCATTCAGGACGATGCCGCTCTTTTCGGCCATCAGCTTGGCTCCGAACAAGCGGTTGACCGTGGTCGTCAGGCTGACGACGTTGCCTTGCCGATCGCTCGTGACCAGGTGGTGCGTACCTCCGCCCTCCAAACCGAAACGCGGCAAGGCGTGCGTTCGATCCAGCGCGATGCTGGTGCGCCTTTGTCCGAGACGTCGCTCGTCGAGCAGCGCATTCAGGTCGACTTTCTCGTGGTCGCCGTCGCCCAGGTAGCGCATGCGATCGGCGATCGCGCCTCGCAGGCCTTCGGCGATCAGGTGGCGGTAGGCCGGCGTCCCGAAACCGAGGCGACGCAGTTCCTCGGCTGGAAACAGCCGGAGGACCTCCGCCAACATCAGGCCACCGGCCGAAGGCAACGGCATGGTGAGCACGTCGTAGCCTTCGTAACGCAGGCGCATCACCTCGCGCACGATCGGTTGGTAGCGCGCCATGTCTTCGAGCGTGAGGGTCCCGCCGTGAGCGCGCGCCACCTCCACGATCTCGTTCGCAATCGCCCCACCATAGAGAGCCTCCGGGCCCTCGGCGGCGAGTCGCTTCAACGTTTCGGCCAAAGGCAGATTGACGACCCGCACGCCCACGGCCGCAGCTTTTCCGCCGGGGAAGAACAGCGCGGCCAGGCCTGGCACTTGCGTGAGGGTAGCCGCCGACGAGCCCCTCAACATCGCGCCCAGGTGCGGCGATACCAAGTAGCCCTGGCGCGCTCGCTTTTCCGCGCGTTGGACCAGATTGGCCCAGGCCAATTTGCCGGCGCGGCGGTGCAACTCGAACAAGCCGCGCCCTTCCCCGGGCACACCGACCAAATGGCCCATGCGGGCCGGAGCGAGCGGGCGTTGCTCGAGCACGGAGGCGTCGAGGGCAGCCGGAGCAGTTTCACGGAAGTCGAGCAACCAAGGTGCTCTTGTCTTGGCGTCCCAGAGCAGCGCAAAGCCGCCACCACCAAGTCCGCTCGACGTCGGCGCCGTCACACCGGCCACGAGTGCTGCTGTGATGGCTGCATCGGCAGCGGAACCACCGGCTTGTAGCACCTGCAAGGCTTCGCGAGTGACCGTCGCATTCTCGCTGGCGACGCCTTGGCCCGAGGGGCGCGTGAGAGTCGGCGGCTGACCGAGCGCCGCAGCCGCGCCGAGCAGCGAGCAGGCCACGAGCGAGAGGCGCCAATTCATACCGCAGTCCTAGCATCTGGGAGCTCTCGTCCCCAGCGTGTAGGCTCGGCGCATGCGCTTTCTGTTCGTCATGGACCCTGCCGAGGGCATGCTTTTCGACAAGGACACTTCGTTCGCGTTTGCGCGCGCCGCCATCGCTCGCGGCCACGTCTGTATGCACTGTCTGGCGACCGACGTGGGCATCGACGGCGAGGGCGTCATCGGGCGCGCGCGCTCGCTCGTCGTTTCGAACGTCGCGCCGCATGTGAGCTTGGGTAGCCCCGAGCGTGTCCTGCTCGATGAACTCGACGCCGTGTTCGTGCGCAAAGATCCACCCTTCGACGCGGCCTACCTACACCTCACCCAAGTGCTCGACTTGGTGAAAGAGCGCACCCTCGTGCTCAACGATCCGCAAGGTTTACGCGACGCCAACGAGAAACTGTTCGCGCTGCGCTTTGCCCAGTGGATGCCGCGCACGATCGTGACGGCCAGCCCGGCGGCCGTACTGGCGTTCGTCGAGCAGGAGCAAGCCGCGGTGCTCAAGCCACTCGATGGCGCAGGGGGCAGCAGCGTCGTGCTCCTCCGGCAGGGCGACAAGAACAACCGCGCGCTGACGGACATGTTGACGCTCGAAGGCAAACAGCTGGCCATGGTCCAGGCCTTCGAGCCCACGATCGAGAAAGGTGACAAGCGCGTGCTCTTGCTCGACGGCAAGCTGCTGGGCGCCATTCGTCGCGTGCCGCGCAAGGACGACATCCGCGCCAACATCCACGTCGGTGGCCAGGTCGAAGCCGCTAGTCTCACGCTGCGCGAGCAAGAGATCGTCGACGCGCTCGCGCCCAGCTTGCGAGCGCACGGCCTGTGGTTCGTCGGTCTCGACCTGATCGCCGAGAAGTTGATCGAGGTGAACGTCACCAGCCCGACCGGCATTCAAGAGCTGGGTCGACTCTCGGAATTCGCTCCCGAAGATCAGGTGATCGCTTGGGTCGAAGAGCGAGCGGCGCGCGTGAAGCAGACGAGCCCGAGCTGATGGCGGGCTCGTCGTTCGTCAAGCAACTCACGGCGGCTTCCGCGGTGGTCGGAGCGCTGGTCGGTGGGTTATACCTGCTCGGCAATCGTGAGCGCAGCGCGGATGCGCCCGCGCCAAGCGCGCCCGTTCGCGCAGAACCGGACGCGTCGCCGCTCTCGCTTTTGCCGGAAAACGCCTGGCTGGTCGTTGAGTTCGAAGGCCAACTGGGCAACGCGCGTCCTTTCGGCACGGAGGGTCCGCCGTGCAACGCCGTGCCTGCACCCGAGCGCGTGGTGTTCGCAGTTGCGCCGGGCGCGACTCCGACAGACGAACTGGCATTCTTCTTGGGCTCGGCCCAAACGAGCGATGCTTTCTTCGCCTGCGCAACCCACAAGATCGTCGCTTCGGGTGGACATGTCGTACCAGCCCAAGAGGGACTCTCTCTCGTCGAGAGTCCAAGTGGCATGCTGGGCCGCTACCGCGAGCGCGTTCTTTTCTCGACGTCACGCGGCGCGCGGCCGTTGCTCGAACGTTTGCTCCGAGGCCCAGGTGCGTCGGCTCGCTCGGGCAAGCACGGCCTGGCGCTCGCTGCGTTGGCGCGCGGCACCAAGCCCCCGCTCGCCTTGAGTCTCGAGCTGCCGGCGGGTTGGCTCACGCGAATGGACCCCGAGTTCACGCGCTCGCCCTTGGTCGCGCTCGGCGGCGCCACCTTGTCGATCACGCCGTCGGGCGGCGCGCGCGGGGTCGTGCGCTGCGAGCCGAGCGGTTGCGCGGCCCTCGCTGCCTTCGCCGATAGAGCGTTGCGCGACCTGTTGGCCCAGATTCCACCCACACTGCAGCCGCGCTTCGCCGAGGCGGTGCGCATCAGCCGTCCAATCCCGGGCGCTGGTGAACTTCAGCTCGACGTGACGCCGGGCGGCGTCGGCCTCGGTCGCTATCTTTTGGGCAGCTGGGACCAAACTAGCCCCATCCCCTGAACTCCTGAGCGGTAGTTGGAGGCTCTGGCGTGTCCCCCCGGGCAAAGTCGGGCCGGGGCACCGAAAATCGGATCCAAAAGGCTCCGCTATTCCTTGCCAGAGGAGCCCTCTGAGTCTAGCTTTCGCGGCCCTTCCCCATGTCACACGCAGTTATCCGCACCGGCGGCAAGCAGTACCGCGTCACCCAGGGCGATCTCGTTCGTATCGAGAAGCTCGAGGGCTCCGCTGGCGACAAGATCACGTTCGACGAAGTTCTTTTCTTCGGCGGCGACTCCCCCAAGTTCGGCAGCCCCCTCGTTGCGGGTGCCAAGGTGCTCGCAGAGATCGTCGAGCAGGGCCGCGGCGAGAAGCTCGTCATCTTCAAGTTCAAGAAGCGCAAGAAGTACAAGCGGAAGAACGGACATCGTCAGTCCTTCACCGCAGTGAAGATCACGGAGGTCCTGGGCTAATGGCACACAAAAAAGGTGGCGGTTCTACACGCAACGGTCGCGATTCGAGCGCCCAGAACCGTGGCGTCAAGGTTTACGGCGGCGAGAGCATACTCGCTGGCGGCATCATCGTCCGTCAGGTCGGTCAAACCTTCGCCCCCGGCAAGAACGTCGGTCTCGGCAAGGACTTCACCATCTTCGCCAAGGTCGACGGCGTCGTGAAGTACGAATGGGCGACGCGCACCAAGAAGCAGATCTCGGTTTACCCAGCTGGAGCTTGATTCTCCGCTCTGCGGAGCTGGAGCTTGATTCTCCGCTCTGAGGAGCTGGAGCTTGATTCCCCGCTCTGCGTGAATGACGCCGTGACCCTTGGGGGCCGCGGCGTTTTCGTTTTTGGCAGGGTGTACCTGAGCTAGGTTGGGCGCGGTGACTCGGACGATTCAGGTACTTCCCCAGGAGCTGGCCAGCCAAATCGCAGCCGGCGAAGTGGTCGAGCGTCCAGCCAGCGTCGTCAAGGAGCTGGTCGAGAACGCCTTGGACGCCGGCGCCCGGCGTATCGAGATCAGTATCGAAGGAGGCGGCATCGCACTGATCGAGATCAGCGACGATGGCCGGGGCATGAGCCCCGAAGATGCAGAGCTGTCGGTCGAGCGGCACGCTACGAGCAAGCTGCGCGCCTTCGCCGATTTGGATAGCCTCAGCTCGTACGGTTTTCGCGGTGAGGCGCTGCCCAGCATCGCCGCCGTCAGTCGCTTTAGCCTCAAGACTCGAGCGCGAGCGTTCGATAGCGGCAGCGCGCTCAGCTTTGGCTCCGGCAAGCCCACTCTCAGCCCCGTCGGCGCGCCCATCGGCACGACCATCAGCGTGGCCGAGCTGTTCTACAACGTGCCCGCACGCCGCAAATTCTTGCGCTCTACCGGCACCGAGTCGAGTCACGTTTCGGACGTCGTCGAAGGCGCTGCGTTGAGCCGACCCGACGTCGCCTTCACTCTCAAGCGCGACGGGCGCGTCGTCCGCTCCTACCCGCGCGCCTCGGGACGCGCCGAGCGGGTCGCGCAAATTCTGACAGGCGAAGCCCTGGAAGCTCTTGGCGGACAGCGCGGACCGCTGGATATCCAGGCTTTTTTATCGGCTCCGGAGCGTGCACGACAGGGCACCGCCGGCCTCCTGCTCGTGCTCAACGGTCGTCCGATCAAGGACCGCGCGTTGGCCGCCACGACTGCGCTGGCCTACGGCACGCTGATCGAGCGCGGTCGCTACCCGCGCGGCGTCGTCTACCTCGAGCTCGCGCCGCACCTGGTCGACGTGAACGTCCATCCGCAAAAGACGGAGGTCCGCTTTGCCGATCCGCGCGCCGTCGCGGACGCTCTGTTCAACGTCGTGGCCCAAGGACTCAAGAACGCCTTTGGCGAAGCGCCGAAGACGCGCGAAAGAGCGCCCGCTGCGCCGGTGGCTGACGCCGCTACCAAGACATCGCCGAGCCCACCCCCGGCCACTGCCGCAGCCACGCCGCGCCGCCGTTCGACGTGGACACACGAAAAGCCCGTGCCGGCTTACGTCGTACGCGACGTGCGCTCGAGCGACCTGCCACCCGAGTCAGCGAGCGAAACGAACGAGAGCGGTTGGAAGCGCCTGCGCTTCTTGGCGCGTTTTCGGGGGCGTTTTTTGGCCTGCGAAGGGGACGACGGGCTCTATCTGATCGATGCCCGCGCCACGCGGCGCCTGGTGCTTGGCGCGGAACTGCGACGCGACTACGAAGCGCGCAGCTTGCGCAGTCAGGCTCTGTTGTTTCCCATCACCGTCGAGCTTGGCGCGGCTGAGGTGAGCGCGGTCGAGCAACACCAGGAGTTGGCCTCCCGTTTGGGCCTCGATCTCCGGACGCGCGGCACGCAAGCGGCCAGTCTGCACGCGTTGCCCTCGCGCCTCGAACGCGTTGCACCCGAATCGGTCGTGCGTGCTTTCGCCGAGGTCCTCGTGCTGCGCGATGTGACGGTGGATCGCGCAGGTCTCGTGCTGGATCGCTGGGTGGATTTGGCCAGCGCCCCGGAGCGCGAAGCGCCGAGTGAAAGCGAAGCGCGCGCGTTGATTGCCGCCTTCGCCAAGCTCGAGCTGCCGGAAGCCGAGCGCGCTCGGCTGGTGCTGTCATTCACCAGTTTTTCCGCGCTGCTCCGCAAGGCCGACGAGCCATGAGAGCGCTGGGGGCCGAGACGCTGCGTTCTCTCGCGCCGCTGTTGGTCGTCGTCGGGCCAACCGCTTCGGGCAAGACACAACTCGGCATCCGACTGGCCTGTGAACTGGGCGGCGAAGTGGTGAGCGCCGACAGCGTGCAGGTCTACCGCTACTTCGATCTGGGCTCGGCCAAACCGACGCCGGGCGAGCAGAGGCTCGCGCCCCACCATTTGATCGACGTCGCCGAGCCACACGAGGAGGTCGAGGCCAGCCGCTTCATCGCCCTGGCCGACGCCGCAATCGCCGAAATTCGCAGGCGCGGCCGCACGCCGATCATCTGCGGCGGCACCTTTTTGTGGGTGCGCGCATTGTTGTTCGGTCTGGCCGACGCCCCGGCGGGGAATGCCGAAATTCGCGAGAAGCACAGGTTGTTCGCCGAACGCGAAGGTCGCGCAGCTCTCCACGCCGAGCTGGCCCGCGTCGACGCGAAGACCGCGCAGCGCCTGCACGAGAACGATCTGTTGCGCGTGAGCCGCGCGCTCGAAGTGTTCGAACTGTGCGGCAAGAAGCTGAGCGATTTGCACGGCGAGCACGGCTTTCGGACGCCCCGCTACGCCGCGCGCCTGCTCGGCCTTGGTTGGCAACGCTCCGCCCACGACCAGCGCGTCGAAGTCCGAGCCCGCGCGATGCTCGACGCGGGCCTGGTCGAAGAAGTCGAGAGCCTCACGATGCGGGGCTTCGCGGACGCGCGCGCCATGAATGCCGTGGGCTACCGGCAAGTGAAAGACGCGCTAACGCGTGGCCAAGCCAGCGACAGCGAAGCGCTCGCGGTCGAAATCGCACGGGCCACGCGCGTGTTCGCACGGCGGCAACGCACCTGGCTCCGCGAAGAAGACATCGATTGGCTGCCCTTCGAGCAGCGCGACGATCCCGAGGTCTTCGTCCGATTGCTGGAACGTTGTCGCGCTCACCTCGAACGCTGAGCTTGGAGGATTAGAGAGCGAGAGACGCGTCGAGGAGTTGCGCAAAACTCTCGGGCGCGAACGACTGATGTGCGCCGACGAAGTCGACCACGTTGGTCGAAATCAACGGACGCTGCACGACCTCGGCCTCGAGATTTTGCGGTTGACCCAAGCGCACCCGCTCGAGCTCGGCGCGCGCTTCGGGTGGCGACTGCAGATTGAGGTTCTTGTCCTCGTAGCCGCGCAAGCTGGAGATCGGCAGATCGGCTTCGAGCTGGCCGCTCGATGCGGGAGCTTCGCTCGGGTTGCGCTCGGCGTCGCCCAGCGGTTCGTCGAGTTCGAAGGCGCGACTCGGGCCTTCCTCGAGCGAGATGGTCTCACCCAGTTGCTCCATCGTGGGTCCGCGGTGCGGCGGCACATGCACATGCTGCGTCGGCTCGGCACCGGATTCGGGCGGAGGCGTGCGCGGGGGTGCTTCGGCGGCCGAGGCCAGCGCCTGCTCCATCGTGCCGGCGACCGGGCTCGAATGACTTTCGGGTGCAGGCTCTTCGAGATCGATCTCAGCGCCGTCGACTTCTTCGATATCGCCCAGATCTTCGAGTTCTTCGAAGTCGGCACTGCTTGGAGCCGCAGCACTCGGCGGCGCCGCGGCTTGGAGCACGGGCCGCGAAGAAGCTGCCGGCGGCGCGGCGTCCTGACCGAAAGCTTCGTCGAGCTCGAGGCCGGGAGCTGCGGCGACCACGGGAGCGGGTTGCACAGCCACGGTAGACGGCCCGGCCACGGTAGACGGCCCGGCCACGGTAGACGGCCCGGCCACGGTAGACGGCCCGGCCACGGTAGACGGCCCGGCCACGGTAGACG
>Ga0105048_10000373_pt1 | contig 67142 bp, 59 predicted proteins | sample MAT05_FD_78382 | JGI IMG/M metagenome (GOLD analysis project Ga0105048, IMG submission 78382) | Freshwater microbial communities from Lake Fryxell liftoff mats and glacier meltwater in Antarctica - MAT-05 | ecosystem: Environmental > Aquatic > Freshwater > Ice > Liftoff microbial mat | place... | reverse complement strand
GAGTCACTGTGCGCGTTGGCGTGCGGGTCGGCGTCGGCGTGAGAGTCACTGTGCGCGTTGGCGTGCGGGTCGGCGTCGGCGTCGGCGTATTGACCACAGGCGCCACGCGGAACTGCGCGACATAAGGCGCGCTGAAATTGAGCGTCCTGACCGCATCGTTGTTGGCATTGCCCATAGGGTTGCCGCTATAGAGCTGCGTCGCGCTGGAAAAGCGGTTGATGCGCGGGCACGCCCCCCCGGCGCATGAATACGCCATGATGGTGCGAAAGCCGCCCGCCGGGTACTGCCAGCCATAGCCATACGGCTGCAATGGCACCGAACTGCCGGAATTGGCGCGGTCGTGCATCAGCCCCATGTTGTGACCCAGCTCGTGCGCGGTCGAATGATTGCCGCCCATCGCGGAGCGGTTGATCACGCTGTAGCCATTCGGCGCGAATGCCAGCGGATTGCCGATATAGCCGGACGACATGAGCCAGGCGATACCGCCATAACTGCCATTGCTCATCGCCAGGGTGACCAGATCGGCACTATAGGTATTGCGCAGCGTGGGCAGCGTGTCGAGATTGCCATCGTTCGTGATGGTAATGTGGTCGAGTGCGTTTTCCATGTCGTTGCTCTCGTCATAGGCGACCTCGACGGTATGCACCAGGCGCAGGCTGATGTTGATGCTGCTATTCGTATACGCCTGATTGATCAGCGCCAGCTCGGCGGTGATCAGGTTGACCGCCTGCGTCGTGCCGCCGAGCAACGCGCGAAAATCATCGGTGTAGGCGACCATCCAGTCGATCTGCGACACTGCGTTCGGGCTGTCGAGACTCAGATCGGGCGCGGGCGCGATCCCCAGGGGCGGCGGCGGCGGAATGCGAATGTCGTCCCCCTCGTCGATCAGGACGCCGCGTTCCTCGATGATGAACGTTCCGCCACTCGCCGGGAGCAGCGTGAAGACGCGCGCCCCGATTTTGAAGCTGCCGCGCGTATCGCCGCCGGCGCTGACGATGACGATCTCGCCGCCGCCGTCGATCTCTCCTGTCCATACCGACCCGCCCGCGATCAGCGGGTGCGGCTGTGCCGGGGTGAACAGCGCGGTGACGCGCACGTCGTCGAAGGGCGTCAGCAGCAGGCGCTCGCCCGTTTGCGCGGCGCTGCGCAGCGTCTCGATCTCCAGACGCACCGCCCGCGCGCGCGTCGCGGTGTCGTTGAGCGGCGGTTCAGGTGCGTCGGGCGCATCGGTGAACAACGCAGGAGCGGTGCCGGTCGTCTGCGCGGCGATCGGGCGGGAGGCTTGGGTAAAGGCGATCAACCCTAAGATCACGTTACAGGCGATGATTAGCAGTACGAGCGAACGTCGGCGCACGATTTTATTCCTGATGATCGAGCTATTTGCACTTCACGATTATGATTGTACGGCAAAATGAATCTGGAAAGCGGATCGAAATGCTTAAGACAACCTGTTACTGCCTCCATTTAATGCTGGTGATACTGGCACTGACCGTGCTGACCGCGTGCGACCAGGTGCCTCCCTCCCCGACGCCGACGCGCGTCCTGAGCGCGCCCACGCTGGCAGCCAGCCCGGTCATCCTGCCCTACCTGCCGACCCTGCCGCCCTTCGAGATGGCAGAAGGCGATCTGACCGCCGCCTCGCTGCCGCGCGACGCCGTACTCCCCCCACTGACCCAGGGCACACGCGCATCCGGCACGCTGCGCCAGGCGATCACCATCGCTCTCAGCAGCGGCGTACCGCACCCCGGCGATCTCTACATCCCGCAGGGCGAGTCAGGCAGCCTGACCCCTGGCGTGCTGCTGCTGGCGGACGATCCGCTCCAGTGGGGCGATCTGCCAATGCGATTGCGCGATCGCGGCATCAGCGCGCTGGTGACGACTATCCCCGTCGGCGCGACGATCGCGGATTTCACCGCGCTGCTGGCGTCGCTGGGGGGCGCCAGCGACCCCGGTCATCTGGCGGTCGCCGGGATCGGGCGCGGGGCGGACGCGGCGGTCGTGGGCTGTGCGGCGGACTTGCAGTGCGACGCGGTAGTCACGGTCGGCGGGACGCGCGCGGCGATCGAGTCGGCGCTGGCGGCGCTGGCGCCGCGTCCGATCTGGCGCGAACCGGACGGCGTGATCTTCGAGATGCCGCTCAAAAGCGCCGACGCTGAGACGCTGGCGGCGTGGCTGGAGGCGGGGCTGGGGTGAGGGAAATGGAGAGTATAATGATCTATAGGAAAAGTCATATCGAGGTGAGCGATGAGTGACCTGGATCAAGCAATCGACATCATCCGCCGCATCAGTGTTGATGACAAACTGCTGATGTTGGGCTATCTGAGAAAGTCGCTCCAAAAGGAGCTGACACAAGATCAGTTCAAACATTTGTCATGGGGCGACTTTCTCGATCTGAGCTATGGACTTATGGCGGATAACCCAATGGAAGAGCGTCCGCCATTTTCGCCACCCGAACAAGACGCAGTCGAAGCCGTCAGTGGAGAGGTGCATCATGAGCAATTTTGAGCAGGTCTTGTCTCTGGTCGATCAGATCGAAATGGAGGAACGTGTCAAACTTTTCGCGCATTTACGCGAATTGCTGCGCGCTGAATTATCGGTTGGCGATTTCAAAGAGTTACCCTGGGCTGTATTCCTCGACCTGACTTATGGCATTTTGGCACATGATCCGATCGAGCTTGTGAGAGACACACTCGACACTCCACAACGTTTGGGATAAGTCAGCCAGCAGCACGCAGCACCTTACAGCGAATTCACCAGTGCCAGTTCCACACGACTCGGGTTTTGGATGCGCCGCGATGCGTCAAGAATTTCCATCCCGACGATACTGCCATCCTGAGCATAATCCAGAATCATCCCCGGCTTATCTTCATCACTCTCGGAGATCGGCAGGTCATTGAATAAAATGCGCAGCACATCCAAACCTGAATCGTAGACGATCTTCATAACCGACTCCAATACTTTTCAATCTTGCTCGTGCGATAAACCATGACGACCATACGCGGATCAGCATCTGTTACGATCGCACGAACAAGATATAGTGTACCGCTAATTTCGATCTGGGATTGATAGATCATGCGACCGCTGTGACCATGCACGATTTGCCCAGGTGAAACCATCACCTGATCAACGATCTCAAGTGGAATTTCACGCCGCTCTGCCTCTTCGCGGGCATGATCGCTGATCAGATATGTCGCAGGCAATTGACTCACCCCCGCAGCGTCGCCCCCAATTGCGTCGCGCACGCCCTGGCGATCGCCGCGTGGATCGGCGCCACATCCTTATCGCTCAGAGTGCGCTCGTCGGTCTGGTAGGTCAGCGCAAACGCCAGCGATTTGCTGCCCGCCGCGATCGGTTCCCCGGTATACACATCGAACAAACGCACCGCTTTGACGATCGCCCCCCCTGTCTGACGGATGACCGCCTCGACCTGCTCCGTCGTCACCGTGTCTGGCACGATCAGCGCCATATCCTGTAACACAGGCGGCGTTTGTGGCAGCGCCCGCACCGGAAAGTCGCGTAATTTATTGGCGCTGATCAGCAGATCGAGGTCAAATTCCGCCATCAGTACCGGCGCCTCGCTCATGCCGAAGCGTTCCGCGATCAGCGGGTGCAGCTCACCGAAGACGCCGATCGTCCGCTCGCCAATCACCAGTGCCGCCGATCGCCCCGGATGGAAACTGCTGTGCTGCGCGCGCGTATAATGTGCCGACCCAATGTGCAGCCCGGCGATCAGCCCCTCGACCGCGCCCTTGAGGTCGTAAAAATCGAATACCGCGCGCGCGTCTGTGGCGGCGACCGCGTGCCCGCCCGACCAATGCGCCTGATCGCGCGTCCCGGTCAGCAGCAGCGCCAGACGACGCGGCTCGTCGGGCAGCGCCGCGCCCGCGACCGGCAGATAGACCGCGCCGATCTCGAAGACGGCTTGCCGGGCGCTGTGACGCGCGTTGGCGGCTGCCGTCTCCAGCAGGTGCGCCAGCAGTGTCCGACGCATGACCGTTTTGTCCTCGGTCATAAAATTCGCCAGCATCACATGTGCCTGTCCGATCAGCGGCGACTCGGCACCGGGCGGCACCAGCGCCGCCTCGCGTGCGGGCGTGGTCAGGCGATAGGCGATATTCTCGCGGAACCCCAACCCGACCAGCAAATCGCGCGTCGTTTCCTCGATCTCCAGCGCCGGATTGGGATGCTGCGGCGGCATGGCGTCCGCGATCATGGTAGTGGGGAGACGATCGTAGCCGTAGATACGCCCGATCTCCTCGATCAGGTCGGCTTGCCCGGTGACCGGATCGGTGTCGATGTCCATACGGGTATCGGGGGCGGTCACTTTGAGCGTATTGCCGCTCTGCCTGACGGTGAAGCCGGCGCGCTTCAGCATCGCCGCCGCTTCGCCAGCGGGAATCGTCACGCCCAGGATGCGCGCGATCTCGTCGGTGTGCAGATCGACCGTGACAACGGGCGCCGGGCGCGGGTACGAATCGAGGATTCCGGACGCGATTTCCCCGCCGCCCGTCTGGTGCATCAGGCTGATGCCGCGCTGCACGCCCAGGATCGCCTGGGATGGATGCACACCCCGGCTGAAGCGGTAGCTGGCGTCGGTGAATACTTTTTGACTGCTCATGCTGCGACGGATGTTGATATTGTTCCACGACGCCGCTTCGAGCATGACGTTGGTCGTCCCGGCGTCGATCTCGGTGTCGGCGCCGCCGATGATCCCGCCGATCGAGAGCGCGCCAACCGTGTCGGTCACCAGGATATTGTGCGCATCCAGCGCCCGATCGACCTCATCGAGCGTGCGCAGACGCTCGCCCGGCTCTGGAAAGCGGGTGATGATCGTCGGCGTGCTGCCCCCGGCGCGCGCTGCCAGCTTGTCGTAATCAAAAGCGTGCAGCGGCTGCCCGATCTCGAAATTGACGTAGTTGGTGACATCGACGATGTTGTTGATCGGACGCTGCCCGACGGCGCGCAGGCGCCGCTGCATCCATTCCGGCGACGGCGCGATCGTGCAGCCGCGCAGCAGCGCCAGGGTGAAGCGCGGGTTGTATTCCGGCTCGCGGATGTCGATCTGGACGGCTCCGGCGATCGGCGCACCGCTCGCGGTCAGCGCGAACGACGGCGGCTTGAGCGGGACATCGAGAATCGCGGCGGCTTCGCGGGCGACGCCGTAGATACTGATCGCCCGCGCCAGATTCGGGGTGAACTCGATCTCCAGGATCACATCGCCAAACACATCCTGCAGCGGCGTGCCTGGCGGAAAACCGGGATTTTCGTGCAGCAGGATGATGCCGTCGGCGTCATCGTCGATGCCCAGTTCGTAGGCAGAGCAGACCATACAGCGGTTGGGGATGCCACGCAGCGGCTTTTCCTTGAGGATCATGCGCTGGCGGATTGCGCTGTGTCCGTCCCAGACTTCCGCCCCTTCGCGGGCAAAGGCAGTCCAGAGCGGTGAGGGCAGGACGCCGAGTCCACGATAGGCGAACAGATTCGGCGCCCCGGTGACGGTCGCCTCCAGCTCGGACGCGCCGTGATCGACCATCGCAATGATCAGACGGTCGGCGTTGGGATGCGGTCTGACCTCGTGGATGGCGCCCAACACCAGCTTGTCCCGATTCCACACCAGATGATCGGACGGCGGCAGGCGGATACCCTCGACGGCGGTCTGCGCGACGCCGACGTAGTGAATCTTCGCCACTTCCAGACCGGCGAGAGTCAGCTTTTCCGCCAGCAGCTCCGGCGGGATGGTGATGTCGATGAAGTCTTTGAGCCAGGAAATGGGAACCAGCATGTTAGAACTGCTCCAGGAAACGGGTATCGTTCGACCAGAAATAACGAATATCACCGATTTCGTGCAGCAGCATCGTCACCCGTTCGGGTCCCATGCCAAAGGCGAAACCGCTCCAGATGGCAGGATCATAGCCGCCATTGCGCAATACGGACGGGTGCATCATGCCCGCCCCGGCGATCTCCAGCCAGCCCGCATACTTGCAGATGCGGCAGCCGCGCCCGCCGCACAAAAAGCACTCGACATCGATCTCGATGCTCGGCTCGGTGAACGGAAAGTAACTGGCGCGGAAGCGAATTTGCGCCCCGTCGCCGTACATGCGTCGGGCGAATTCCGTGATCGTGCCTTTGAGATCGGTCATGCGGATATTACGCCCGACGGCGATCCCCTCGACCTGATGAAACTGCACCTCGCTGCGCGCGGTGATCTGCTCGAAGCGGTAGCACATGCCTGGCAGGATCACGCGCACCGGCTGCGTGCCGTCGGCGCCGAGTTCACGCATCGAACGAATCTGACCGGGGCTGGTGTGCGTGCGCAGGATCACGTTGGGCGTGGTGGTGTAGAAGGTATCCTGCATGTCGCGCGCCGGGTGGTGCGGCGGCATATTCAGCAGGGTGAAATTGGTGTCGTCGTCCTCGACCTCGCGGCTGCGGTAGACCTGGAACCCCATTTCCGCCCAGATTTCGCGGTAGCGGCGCAGGGTCTGCGTCGAGGGATGCAGCCCGCCGATCGTCGCTGGACGACCGGGCAGCGTCACATCGATCTGTCCTTCTTCGAGATCGCGCGCCAGCGCCAGCGCCTTGATCGAGGCTTCGCGGGCGACATACGCCTCGATCAGCGCCGTCTTGACCTCGTTGGCGCGCTTGCCAAAGGCGGCGCGTTCGTCGGAGGGCAGCGCGCCGACGCCGCGCATGATTTTGGTCAGGGCGCCGCTCTTGCCGGTAAATTTCAATTCCCACTCGCGCAGGGCGTCGGGGGTGGTGAGGGTGTCGAGTTCGGCGGAGGCTGCCTGGAGCAGCGATTCGAGCTGTGCTTGCACGCGGATCGATCCTTTCTGTCTCTAGCGGGGATTGTGCCAGTAGGGAGGGGAGGCGTCAAGCGTAGGGGTGTGGCAGTGCCAACCCGATCTTGGCGCATAATCCAACTTCAATTTTTGATCTACAGTGAAATTTATAGTATAATATAAAGGCGTCAAAGGACAAAATTCGACTCCATGCCGTGTGGCTACAAACAAGCCCTATATCCTTTGATGCTTTTCATTCAGTGGTTAACGGCTGTAATAATTCAACCAAGAGCGGTTTTTTTCTGAGAATAGTAGACCCCTGTTTTTGATTGGCGCTGATTATCGACATCGTGAACCAGGTGAACCACCCGCCACACATAATCCAAATACCGATCCTCACGCTTTTCATAGCATCGTTGCAGCGCCCACGATAAATACGTGCATTTGCTGCGACCTCCCCGCTGTGAAATCGACGCTGAGAAAAATATGGCGGACGCATCGACAGGCGTCGCTACGACATACGCCTGCCGTTAAACACCCACATGAGCAGTCATCGAGTTATCTTTCCGGCAGGGGGAAGGACTTCATTCAGTCCTTGATCGCCTTCAACGCGACCGCTGGCACGACCTATTATTTCATCGGCGCCCTGAAAACCAGCCCGACCGGGGAGGCGGCGCAGCCGGACGACGCCACGATTTACCTGTCGTTCGGGCTTAGAACAGCCCCGCCGTCGCCGCAGACCGTCACGGTCAACGCGGCGCTGCAAGGACGTGGCGCGACGCCCAACAATACCTGGCAAGAATCACTGCGCACGATCTTTTACCCGATCTACACCAGTCCGGCGGGCGGCACCATGACCCTCGATCTGACTCGGCGCGCCGATCCCGGTGTCGTCGTAGCGAGGGTGAACGATGCTCGGTAATGGGTTTGGCACCGCCAAGCCGATTACGAATCGATTTGCGCTGCCCACCGTGACGCATCCTCCGCCTGGAGCAGCCCGTAGCCCTGCAATTCTGGCACGATCCACGCGAACGAGTCGTTTGACTCCTCGATCCCCGCCATCGTGATCCAGGGGATGAGCGCGCCAGGATAGTCGTCCAACTGGTCGTGTACGCCGATAGCCTGCCACAACAGCGTCTTGCCTTCTTCCTGGAAACCCGCCTCGATCAGCGCCACGCCCAGATTGTTGAGCGCGATCGCCACGTCGAGCGCGTCGGCGCTGCCATGCGCGATCGCCAGCCCTTCACGGAAATGGCGCACGGCGATATTCCACTCACCCACTCCGGCTGCCAGCGTGCCCAACTGCTGCCGCAGTCTGTTTTGCAGCGGTGAATCGCCCTCGGTCGCCATCAGCGCATCGTGCAGCGCCGCCCCTGCATCGACCCACTCCCCCGACTCGAAGGCGGTACAGGCGGCGTCCAGCGCGCGCGTGGCATCCGGGTAGGAATCGGTCTGCACATAACATGGACCAAACGCCCACCCACGCCAGTCGAGAAAGATAAATTCCGATTCCAGTTCCGCAAACCCCGGCGCGAACGCCTCGACGGACGTGGGAAAGGTTTCCGGTGCCATCAGCACACGCAGGCGAGTCTCGTACACCGCCTCGGCGGAGACAGCAGCGCCGCCTGTGTAATCTTCGACGTTGACCGTGACGACCGCGCGCAAATCATGATCGCCCACCTCGGTCAGATAGAGGGTCGAGTCGAGCAGTGCGCCCTGCCGTGTGGGATAGTCCGCCCAGAATTCGCTCGACAACGCCTGATCGACGTATTGATAGTCGGCGTCCGGCTCGGCATGAGATCGCAGCGCCACGTCGAGCGCCACCTGTCCGCCGCCATTGGAGTCGGTCAGCCAGACACCCTGCCAGCTTGCCCGCAGCCGCAGCCCGCGTCCGCCGTCGGCGCGCATGACGAAATACTCGTCGCCGCTGCTCCAGGCAGCCAGCGGCTCGATCGCGGCGCTGCCGGGCATGAACACGATCACGGGTTCCGACACCGTGATCACATGGACATCGCCGTCATCGGGCGCGGACACCGCCACCAGCCCGGCGGATGATTCGGCGCGCACATCGATCGCCGATGCGATCATGGTCGGCGCGGCGGTGGGCGTGGTCAGCGGCTGGACACCGACGCCGACATCGACGGCGGTGCAGCCCGTCAGGAAGAACAGTGCGCACGCCAACGCGAGTCGTGGTGGGGCATAAAATCGTGATCGTGTCAACATATCAGCACCCATGCCCCTCATTTTGTCCGCATCCCCGGCAGATCGACGATCATCGTTGTGCCGACCCCGACACGGCTGTCGGCATGGATCGTCCCGCCGTGCAGCTCGACGATCTTGCGCACGATCGACAAGCCCAGTCCTGTCCCACCGCCGTCGCCCGACACACGCACCATCGGCTCAAAGATGCGATCCGGCAGATATTCCGGCGGGATGCCGATGCCATCATCTTCGACGCGCACCTGACAGCCGTCGTCGTGAAATTGCAGCACGATCCGCACGGTGCCGCCCGCGCCGGAATACTTGAGTCCATTGTCGATCAGATTTTGAAACGCGCGCAAGAGCAGATCGCGGTCGGCTTCGATCGGCATGGCAGCATTGGGCGCGTCGATCGAGAGCGCTTTGCCTTCGCGGATGGCACGCTCGTCCTGACGATAGACAGCATCTTCCAGCAGATCGATCAGATCGACGCGCGTCCACTGCGGCGGGACATAGCTCAGGCGCGCGTCGAACAGCATACTATCGACCAGCCGTGTCAGCCGATTCGCCTCGGTCTCGATGATCCGCGCCGACGCCCGCCACGAGTCGGCGTCGATGGTCTCGGCGCCGCTCAGGTTCGCCGCGTGCCCGATGATCCCTGCCAGCGGGTTGCGCATGTCGTGGACGATACGGCGGATGAAATTGTCGTAAAAGGCGGCTTGTCCCTCGGTGCCGATCACCGGACGGCTGGTGACGACCGCGCTGTGCTGGTCGATCGGCTGCGCCTGGATCGCAAAATGCACGCCATCGCGCACGGTCAGCGTCTGCGTCATGGTTCGTCCGCCGCGCAGCGCCCGATCGACCAGCCCTGCCACCGGGGCAGACAGCCGTTCGCGCTCGATCATGCGCGCGGCGGCGGCGTTGTGCCACAGCACCCGTCCGCGCCGATCGACGATCGCCGTTCCTTCAATCAGCGCCGCCGCCCGCTCGATCCGACGGGCGCGTGCCCGTCCGGCGCGGATTCCGCTCAGGGCGATCGCCAGCGGCAGCGCGGCACCGATCAGCAGCCACAGCATCCCCGCCACCGACGCGAATCGCACCGTCAGAAACGGCGCGCCGTCATCGATGGCGCGGGTGAACAGGATGGCGGTCAGGATGATCCAGCCGATCGCCAGCAGCAGCAGCGCGAGACGATACAGGCGCACTACCGGGCCTGCACCAGTCGGTAGCCGACGCCATGCACCGTCTCGATCAGCTCGTCGCGCTCCAGTCCGAGCTTGCGCCGCAGCGCCGCGATATGACGATCGACGGTGCGCTCGTAGCCGATCCAGCTCGTATCCCAGACATGATTGAGGAGCTGTTCGCGCGTCCAGCCCCGGTCCGGGTGGCGCGCCAGAAATGCCAGCAGCGCGAACTCGATCGGGGTCAGGTCGATCTGCGTCCCGGCGCGGCTGACGCGCAGGTGTTCGGTGTCGATCTGCAAGCCGCCGACGCTGATCCGTTTTGGCTGCGAATCCTGCTCTGCTTCCGCCCGAATCTGTCTGACCGCGCTCAGGGTGGTGCGAATCTGGGTCGCCAGCGTGTGTTTGTCCCAGGGCTTGGTCACAAAGGCGATCGCGCCATGTCCCAGGCTGGCGGCTTCCATCTCCTCATGCGAGGTGAGCATGATGATCGGGATGAAGCGCGGACGCTGGCGCAGGCGCGCGCACAGCTCGATCCCGCTCATGCGGCTGCTGCTGGTGCTGGAGTCGAGTACGATATCCAGCAGGGCGAGATCGGGTTCGCGCTGATCGACCAGCCCCAACGCGGTCTCGCCACTTTCCGCCGTCACTACGTCGAACCCCATCGGGCGCAGATAATCGATCAGCGCGGAGCGGATGCTCGATTCGTCGTCTACTACCAGGATCATCGGTCGTGGATCGGTCATGGCTGCGTTGCTCGAATAGGCGATCACAGGTACAGTCTCATTGTGTATCGATCGGGGCAGCATTTGCAAATGGTCTGTTCGTCCTCATGAGTGCATCGACGCTGACAACGGCGCAAAGAAGCGCCATTTTCACCCACGACCGACCGTTGATCGTCACGGCGGGCGCGGGCAGCGGCAAGACGTTCGTGCTGGTCAACCGCTTTCTGGCACTGCTCGACGCCGACTCGTCGCTGCCGCTGAACGCGATCGCCGCCATCACCTTCACCGAAAAAGCGGCGGCAGAGATGCGCGAACGGGTGCGCGACACGATCATGGAGCGCGCACGCGACGCCCGATCGCGCGCCTCGGTGTGGCGATCGCGGCTCGACGCCATCGACGGCGCCCGGATCGGCACCATTCACAGCCTGTGCGCGGGGATACTGCGCGCCAATGCCGCCGACGCGCAGATCGATCCCGCCTTCGAGGTGCTGGACGACATCGGCGCGCGGATGCTGCTCGACACCGCCATCGACGACGCCCTGCGCACGCCCGGCGCTGCTGCCGAGTCCGCCTCGGCGCTGCTGGACGCCTACGACGGGGGGCAGGTGCGCGCGGCACTGCGATCGCTGGTGACGAGCGAGGCGCCGAACAGCGCCGACGCCGCCGCGCTGTTCGAGTCGTGGCGCCATGCCTGGGACGCAACCGCACAGGCTGAGCTGACACAGCTCGACAGCGCCATCGCGGGATCGGCGTTCGCGCACTGGTCAGATGCGATCGCCCCCGATAGTGACAAATTGGGCGCGATCTGGCGCGGGGTCGTCGCGGGGATCGCGTCGTGGCGTGAGCAGGGGGACGCGCCTTTCGCCGATCAGATCGTCACGCTGACTGCGGTCGAACAAACGATCAAAATGAATGTCGGTGCTGCTGGATCGTGGGGCGGCAAAGACGCGCTGGCACAGGCGAAAGACGCCTTGCGCACCGTCAAAGCGCACCTTAAAGACGCGACCGAGGCGATCGGCGCGCCGCCCGGTGTGCTGGATGAGTCAGCGGCGCGGCTGATTGTGCATTGGTCGCGGCTGACCGACCACAGCGCGCGGCGCTATGCCGAGCTGAAATCCGCGCGCCACGCGCTCGACTTTGACGATCTCGAACGGTGCGCCGCCGATCTGCTCGACCGCGAGTCGGTGCGCGACCGAGTGCGTGCCGAGATACGATACGTGCTGGTGGACGAATTCCAGGACACCAACGCGCGTCAGTATCGGATCGCGCGCGCGCTGACCGACGGTGGGCACCCCGGTGCGCTGTTTGTCGTCGGCGATCCTAAGCAGAGTATCTACGGCTTTCGTGGTGCCGATGTGCGCGTGTTCAAAGAGGTGGCGGGTGGGATCATCGCGCGCGGCGGCGAGGGCGCGGCACTCAGCGAATCGTTCCGCACGCACACGCGGCTGGTCGGCATGTTCAACCGTTTCTTCGCGCATCTGCTCACCGAGACCAGCACCTACGCCGTCGATTTTGGCGAGTCGATGGACGCCAGACGCGACGCCCCGACCGACGCCCCCCCGATCGAGCTGCTGCTGATCGCCAGACCGAGCGCCAGCGAAAAAGCCGACCAGCGCGCGCGTTCCTCCGAGGCGGACTCCGATGATGCGCCAGAGACGCGCACCCGTGAAGCGGACTCGATCGCCGCGCGCTTGGTCGCCCTGGTGCGGCAGAGTCGCCCGGTGTACGACAAAGCGAGCAAGGCGATCCGCCCGGTGCAGTACGGCGATATGGCGATCCTGTTTCAGGCGATGAGCCACGCGCCGCTGTACGAAGACGCGCTGGCGCGGGCGGGGGTGCCCTATGTCACCGTCGCCGGAAAAGGCTTTTACGATCGTCAGGAAATCTGGGACGCGCTCAACCTGCTGCGCGCGCTCTACAACCCCGCCGACGATCTGGCACTGGTGTCCGCGCTGCGTTCACCGCTGTTCGCCCTCAGCGACGAGGCGCTGCTGCGGCTGCGGCTGTCGCATCCCGACGGGCGAGGCGGCGCTGGTGACGGTCGCGTTGTTATGCGCCCCTACAAGGACGGTGATCGCGGGGGCGTGTTTTGGACGGCATTGTTCGCGGTCGATCTGGCGGGGTTCGACCCCGATGATGCCGACGCCATCCGCTTCGCGCGCGTCACGCTGGACGACTTAGGCGCGCTCGCCGGGCGGGTCTCGATCGCCGACCTGCTGCGTCAGGCATACGCCGACAGTGGCTATCTGGCGATTCTGAGTGCGCTGCCCGGCGGTGTCCGCCTGCGCGCCAACGCCGAAAAGCTGATCGCCATCGCGGACGCCGGACGCCAGATCGCGCTGGGCGAATTCATCACCGCGCTGGACACGCTCAAGGCACAGGAAGCACGCGAAGGCGAAGCCGCGCTCGACGCGCTGGGCGTGGTGCGGCTGATGACGGTGCATAAGAGCAAAGGTCTGGAATTTCCGGTGGTGGTGCTGGCGGACAGCAGTTATAAGGGCGGCGGACGCGGCGGCGACGCGGCGGCTGCCTATGACACCGACAGCGGATGGACAGCGCGTGTGTACGACCCTGACGAGGCGAAGTACGTCGATGGGTTTGCGTCGAGAGCCGCAAAAACGCGCGCGCTCGCCAAAAATGACGCCGAAAAACGCCGTCTGCTCTACGTCGCCGCCACGCGCGCCGCCGATCTGCTGATCGCCAGCGGCACCGTGTGGTGGAACAAAGAAGGCGGCATGAAAACCGCCGGCTGGCTGGCGTGGTTGAGCGAGGCGCTGAGTTTAGAGGCGCTGACGCCGGACGACCCCGCCTTTGCGGTCGGTCGCATCGACACCCCGATTGGGAGGGTTGGCATGTCGCTCGCAGGGACGCATGACGCTGCGTCCGATGACGCCGTTCCCGACGAACCGATCGATCGATTCGATGCGGCTTTCGCGGCTTTCGCGGCGCTGACCGATGAACAAAGCGAAGCTAATCCAGTCGCCGCCCCACCGCTGATGGGCGCACTGGCACACACGCGCATCGACGCGCGCACCGCCCGCGATCTGTCCGCGACGCAGCTCGCCGACCTGGGCGCGGCATTGGGCGCGCTGCCAGAGACGCACCGCCCGTACTACCGCGAACGCTGGCGCCGGGGCGTCGGTCAGCGGGCGCCGGAGTCGATCCCGACAGTCAGCGAGTCGCAGACGCGCGCCCATGCCCGCCTGGTCGGGGAGATCGTGCATCGCGCCCTGCAATACGGACTGGAAGAGGAAAAATGCGATCTGCGTCGGCTGCTGGCGGATTACGCCTGGGAGTCGGGCGTGATCGATCCGGCGGAGTCGAGGGGTATGGTCGATGAAGCCTATACGCTGCTCAAGACCGCCCAGGCGAGCGAGGTCTTTCGCTGGATCGCTGCGTCCGATCGGGCAGGGCTGCGGGTATTCCGCGAGCTGCCATTCACCTACCAGACGGCGCACCCGGACGGATCGGTCGGTCGGCGTATACACGGCGTGCTGGACATGCTGATCGAGCGCGACGATGGATCGTGGGCGGTGGTCGATTTCAAGACGGCGCGGGTGCGTGGCAATGTCGGGACACACGCCGCACGCTATACGCTGCAGGTCGGCGCGTATGCGGCGGCGGTCGAGTCGCTGGTCGGTGTCACGCCGCGCGCGTGGCTGTATTACATCCATCACGACGCGCTGATCGAGGTGGCAGCATCGACGTGGCGTGCGGGCTTGGAGTCGCTGGAGGGGGCAATCGGGGCGTTGTTCGAGGGGTGATGGCGGGTTTGGCGCGCCAAACCCCTACTTAAACAGGGAAGGATCGAGCTGGCGCGCCTTGATAAAGTCGGCTTCCGCGTCGCGCGTATCGCCTTTGGCGCGCTTCGCCATACCGCGATTGTTGTAGGCACGGGCATAGTTCGGGTTGAGCCGGATCGCCTCGCTAAAATCGGCGATCGCGCCGTCGTAATCCTGTTTATTACGACGCGCAATCCCGCGATTGTTGTAGGCATGAGCATAATTCGGGTTCAGCCGGATCGCCTCGCTGCTATCGGCGATCGCGCCGTCGTAATCCTGTTTATTACGGCGCGCAATCCCGCGATTGTTGTAAGCAAGGGCATAATTCGAATCGAGTCGGATCGCCTCGCTGCTATCGGCAATCGCGCTGTCGTAATCGCCTTTGTCGTAGCGTGCCAGACCGCGATTGTTGTAGGCGGCGGCATAGTTCGGGTTGAGCCGGATCGCCTCGTTATAATCGGCTATCGCGCCATCGTAATCCTTTTTGTCGTAGCGTGCCAGACCGCGATTGTTGTAGGCGGCATAGTTCGGGTCGAGCCGGATCGCCTCGTTATAATCGGCGATCGCGCCGTCGTAATCCCTTTTTTCATATCGATCGCAGCCGCTGGAAAAATGCTCCGCCGCCGTCAACTGCTTCTCCGTCACCGGGGATGCCGCCGCCGCCGCCGTGATTTGCCGCTGTGCCTTGACGCGCTGTGCTGGCGCGACCGGATGCAGCACCAGGTCGAGCGACTTATTCAGATAGCGGCTGGTCAGCCGCCCCATCGCCTCGTCGAAAAAGGCGATCGGCACGGACAGGTTGTTGTAATCACCCAGCTGCGCCAGCTTACCTGTCAGGTAGGGGCGCGCGCCCTCCCAGGTGAAGCCGTCGAAGACCAGTGGGATGATATTGCGCCCTGTATCGATCGCCAGCTCGATCTCGCGCCGCACCCAGTCGCCGGGTTCGCTGCAGCGCAGCAGGGTGTCGGGCTGGAGGATGACCAGGAAGTGGGCGCGCGCCTTGATCTCGCCGACGATCACCCGTTCAAACGAGCCGGAGTCCAGCGATTGATAGTCGAAAAACACATCGTACCCCGCCGCGCGCACATGCTGAAATACGCTCAACGCGCTGTACTGGCTGGTGCGACGGTAGCTGATGAAGACGGTTTTTTCGATGCGCATGGATGACGCTCCCCACAATGATCGCCTGTTCATTGTAATATAAAGTTCAGATGAGATCAAAAATCGAGTCGAGCCGATGGCTGCGCAGCTTCAGGTCGAGTGCAATGATGGCGGCAGCCATACCCGCGTTTTTGTCACGTATTCCGGTGAGACCGAGATGCGATACAATATCACTGCTGCACTTGAATAGCATAAGGCTGTGCTCAATGACCACCATAGCGCACATGACATTGAAAGAATTGGATGACATGATTGAAGCCAAGATCGACGCGCGCCTGACGCGGATGCTTGGCGATTTTGAGTGGAGCGATCCAGCCGATGAAGACCGTTCGTGGGAAGAGAGTCGCGCCGCTGTCAAACGCGCGCGTCGTCCGCTGCCTCCAGGCGCCAGGTCGTCCGTAGAACTGCTGCGTGAGGATCGTGATCGGTGATGCCCAACTATGTAATCGACGCCACTGTCGTGATCGAAACCGTACTTGTTGAAGCATACACAGCACACGTTGATCGGTTTTTTGATAGCATCACAAATGATGACCGCCTGATCGTGCCTGAGTTTTGTCTGCTTGAATGCACTAATGTTTTGTGGAAACGTATACGTGCCGGACAGATAACGCGCAGTGAAGGTGAAGATATGCTATCCGCGTTGCGCGGGTTGAAGCTTCGTCGTGCGCCGATGAAGCGTTTGCTCGATCGCGCGCTTGATATTGGTTTACGACGTTCCCTGGCAATACATTACGCTTGTCCGCTTGTTACACTGGATCAATTAGAGGCGCGGGCAGCAGTGAGTGAAGGTGTGACCGTAGTTAACCTTGTGACCGCGTAGCCGTCTGCTCATGATCACCCGACTCGCCCGACTTTTTGCCGTCCCTGACTATGCCCGACCCGGACATCCCGCCGCGCGCCGCGACCGCGCTGGTGAGCGCCGACCCGACTTCGCCGCGCGGCTGCTGCGCGCCCTGGCGCATTTCGTGATCGCCGTCGCAGTACTGCTGATGGGCGTGCTGATCGCCAGCGGCTTTCTGACGCAGCCGTTCGGGGATCGCCCCTCGGAAGCCGTCTACAACATCCTGATCGTGCCGACGCTGCTGCTGAGTGCGTCTCTCAGCCTGGGCGCCTACATCAACGGCATCAGCATCCTGTCGATCCTGCGGGGCGGCGCCGCATGGGATATGCTGCGCACCACACCGGGCGGGGTGCGCCTGACGCTGTTAGCCCGACACAGTGCGACGCTGGCGCGCGGCGGACGCCTGCTGATCGCGCTGACGGGTGTGCGCGTGCTGCTGATTGTGCTGCTGCTGTGGGACATGATCGCCAACCAGGGACGCACGCTGGAGCTATTGATCCTGGGGATCACGCCGACGATCGGCGTCGCGGTCGCGGTGCCGCTGCTGGCAGCGGGCATGGCGGCGAGTCTGCTGCTGCCGGTGACCGGGGCATTGCTCGATACCGCGATCGGGCTGGTGGTGGCGTCGATCACCCGATCCCGCTTCGGGATCATCCTGGTGACGGCGGCGATCGTCGCGGTGCGCGTCCCGCTGGTGATCTTCCTCGGTTTACAGCGCCTGTTTCTGCTGTCCGACGTGCCCACCCTCGATGCTGGCGAACAGTGGCGGATCGTGGTCGGCGCGAGCGTGGTGGATCAGGGCTATGGGCTGCTGCATCTGCTGGACGGCGCGGCGATCTGGGCGCTGGTGCCCTACGGCATCCTGCTCGGCGGCATAATGCTGGCGATCGCGGTCGGTCAGGCGTGGCTGGCGGATCGGCTGGTGCTGTGGGCAGCGGATCGCGCGCAAAAACGCGGGTGAACGCCGTTACGGACGCACCGTCACGGGCGCACATGCCCGTCCCCGACGACGACCCACTTGTAGGTCGTCAGTTCTTCCAGCGCCATCGGACCGCGCGCGTGCAATTTTTGCGTGCTGACGGCGATCTCCGCGCCTAAGCCCAACTGTCCGCCGTCGTTGAAACGGGTGCTGGCATTGACGAACACCGCCGACGCATCGACCCCGGTCGTGAAGCGTTCGGCGTGGGCGGCGTCCTCGGTGACGATCACCTCGCTGTGCCCGGTGCCGTGATCGCGGATGTGGTCGAGCGCCTCGTCCAGCCCGCTCACCACTTTCACGCCCATGATCAGCGCCATCCATTCGGTGTCAAAGTCGTCGGCGCCCGCCGGGGTCACGTCCAGACCGGGCACGCCCTCCAGGATCGCTCCCGCGCGCGACTCAGCTTTGAAGACCACCCCCGACGCTGCCAGCCGCGTCGCCGCACGCGGCAAAAAGTCTGCCGCGATCGCCTCGTGAACCAGCAGCGTGTCGAGCGTGTTGCACACCGACGGACGCTGCGTCTTGCCATTATGCACGATGTCGAGCGCATGGGCGGCGTTGGCGGTCGCGTCGATGAAAGCGTGGCAGACGCCGATCCCACCCGTGATCACCGGGATGGTCGCGTTGTCGCGGCACAGACGATGCAGCGCCGCCCCGCCGCGCGGGATGATCATATCGACGTACTGGTCGAGACGCAGCAGCTCGGTGATGTAGCGCCGATCGGGATCGTCGATGCACTGGATCGCGTCGGATGGGAAGACATCGGCAAATTCCGGCGTGTGCAGCGCGGCGCGCATCGCCTCCACCATCGCGGTGGTGCTGCGCAGAATTTCTTTGCCACCGCGCAGGATCACCGCGTTGCCACTCTTGAGCGTGAGCGCGATCACGTCGGCGGTGACATTGGGACGCGCCTCGTAGATCACGCCGATCACGCCGATCGGGGTGCGCTGCTTGCGGATGCGCAGTCCGTTCGGCAGGGTGCGCGCGGCGAACTGATCCCCAACCGGGTCGGGCAGGCTGGCAACCTGGCGCACGTCGGCGGCGATCGCGGCGAGGCGTCCGCCTTCGAGACTCATGCGATCGATCAGGTGCGCGCCCAGCCCGGCGGCGCGGGCGTCGTCGAGATCGAGTCGGTTGGCGCTCAGGATCGGGTCGGCGCAGGCATCGAGCGCATCCGCCAGCGCCAGCAGCGCGCGATTTTTCTGGTCGGTCGTCACCCAGGCGAGGCGCGCGGACGCGGCTTTGGCGCGCTTGCCGATGGTTTGCATGTCCATGATTGTGCAATCCTTTATTTCAGCAGCACCAGATTGTTCCGGTGGATCAGCGCATCGCCATAACTATACCCCAGACGCTCGACGATCTGCGCGCTCTGCACGCCGCACAGCTTGCGCGCCGCCGCCGCATCATAGCTGCTCACGCCATGCGCGATCGCGCCGCCGTCGGGAGCGCACACCGCCACCGTCGCGCCCCGGTCGAATTCGCCCTCGATGCGCGTCACGCCAACGGGCAGCAGGCTCGCGCCGCCCGCCTGGACTTTGCGCGCCGCCCCCGCATCGATGTGAAGCGTCCCGCGCGGACGCTCCACCAGCAGCCAGCGCTTGCGGCTCTCCAGGGGCGTACTCACCGCGTCGAAACGGGTGCCGACATTCTCCCCGGCGACGATGCGCACCAGCGCATCCGGCACCTTGCCGCTGGCGATCCAGGTGGTCACGCCGCCGCGCGACGCCAGCTGCGCGGCTTGCAGCTTGGTCGCCATGCCGCCTGTGCCCAGGCTGGAACCGCTGCCTCCGGCGCGCGCGATCGTCTCGGCGTCGATCTGTGCCACCCGTTCGATCAGCACCGCGTCGGGATTGCGGCGCGGATCGGCGGTGAACAAGCCCGGCTGATCGGTCAGCAGAATCAGCCGATCGGCTTCGACCAGGGTCGCCACCAATGCTGACAGGTTGTCGTTGTCGCCGATGCGGATTTCTTCAGTGGCGGTGGTGTCGTTCTCGTTGATCACCGGGACGATGCGCCGCTCGATCAGCGTGGTCAGGGTGTCGCGTGCGTTGAGGAAGCCAGCCCGCACGTTCAAATCGGCGCGGGTGAGCAGTAACTGTGCGGTGATGATGCCGAAGATGTCGAACAGATCGCCGTACACCTGCATCAGCCGACTCTGCCCGACAGCGCTCAACATCTGGCGTGTGAGGATGCTGCGATTCAATTCGGCTGTGCCGAGGCGTTCCCGTCCAGCGGCGACCGCCCCCGACGTGACCAGGACGACTTCATGACCTGCCTGATGCAGCCGGGCGATCTGCTGGACGACTTCGAGTATGCGCTGGCGGCTGAGGTGCGGCGTGCCGTCCGTGAGGGTGCTGGTGCCGACCTTGACGACGATCCGCTCGCTCATACGTCGTGAGTCTGAGGGGTCGATGGCGCGGCGTCGCTGCGCACTGGAAAGCTGGCGATCAGGTCAGCGAGCTGTCGGCGCGAAAACGGCTTGGCGAGCACGGCAAGCGCACCGCCCACCAGCGCCAGCGCGCCCCGGTCGCTGCACGAGCGATCGGTCATGGCGATCACTGGGATAGTGCGCGTCCGGGGATCGGCGGTCAGCTTGCGCAGCACGGCGAGCGCGTCGGCACTGGGGAGGTCGAGGTCGAGCAGGATGAAATCGGGGGCAGGAGTCATGGCGGCGGCTTGTTGGGTCGATTTGGCGCCGGTGGTATTGCGCTTGAACTGTACCTCCAGATCGCGCAGGATCAGCGCGATCGCAAACAAACTGTGGGCGTCGTCCTCGATGATCAAGGCATTGGAAACGCCTGGCGACGGCGTTAAGTTAGGCATAGCGCTCCCCCTGGATTATTTACTGACGACTTAGTTTTGCAGCGCTGGCGCTGTGTGCATCGTGATCTATCATGGCTTTGTTATATCACAATTTTTAAGATTGCGAGTTATCGATTGGGTCTGTGTGCATCGACCGTCCTATGAGGTGACATGCCATATTTGTAACAAGTGTCGCACGATCCCGCTGCCGCCCGTGAACGCGCTCAGGCAGGGGTGCATTCCGATTAAGACAACGTTACGAAAATTTGCATCGCAGATTAAGACACGCTACACTGAATCGCGTGGACTAGACCACACTAGACCACGCACCTGACTATTCTTCGAGGAGACTCCACCCATGAAACGGCTTCTTTTATCACTCGTACTCGTGCTTTCCATTCTGGGCATGACGCTGGCGCCCGCCGCCGCCGCCGATGCCCCCGTCGGCACCTGGCTCGGCACCTGGCCCTACGCCGCCCCCGGCACCCACAACCTGAACAGCTTCGCGGCTGGCGGTCTCAACGACAATCTCGGACTGGTCTACCGTCCGCTGGTGGAGCTGACCCCCGCCTACTATCTGTGGGCGACCAACGAATACGTCGGTATCCTCGCTGACTCATGGGGCTTCGTGGACGACAACGCGGCTTTTGAATACACCATCAAATCGGACGCGCTGTGGTCGAACGGCGATCAGGTCACCTCGGAAGATGTGGTGAACACCTTCGCCATCGGACGTATCCTCGGTTGGTCGCAGTGGGGCTATCTGGCGAATGTCGAAGCCGCCAGCCAGGACACCGTGCGCTTCACCTTCCAGGAAGGGCGCGCCTCGCGCAATGCCGAACGCCAAATCCTCAAGGAACACGTCGTCGCCAGCGCCAACTATGGCGAACTGGCTGCCCAGGCGATGCAATTGGTCGCCGACGGCAAGACCAAAGACGATGCCGAATGGACTGCCCTGGCGACCGCGATCGCGGAATTCCGCCCGGAGACGCTGATCGCATCGGGTCCCTACACCTACGCGCTCGACGATGTGGGCGAAGCCTTTATGACCCTCTCGTGGCAGCCGCTCAGCCTGTACAGCGCCTCGGTCAAGTTTGGCGAGCTGAAGCTGTGGGCAGGCGAGACCGAAGCCACCACCGCGCTCGTCCTCAGCGGCGAGCTGGCGCACAGCACCAACGTCTATCCCCCGGCGACGATCGACTCGTTCGTGGCTGAAGGCATCCGCCTGGTGACCACCCCACGCGGTTACGGACCCGCGCTGCTGTTCAACTTCAACCTGCCCGCTTTCCAGGACGCGCGCGTCCGTCAGGCGATGGCGCACGCCATCAACCGCGAACAAAGCGCGCTGCTGACCAACGGCTTGGGCGCGTCGGGCACGGTCACCATGTCGGGTATCCTCGACTCGATCGCCCCGACCATCCTCAGCCAGGAAACGCTGGACTCGCTCAACGGCTACGAGTACAACCTCGAAGGCGCCGCCGCCCTGATGCAGGAAGCGGGCTACACCCTCAATGCCGACGGCAAATGGGCGAACGCCGCTGGCGAAATGCTTTCCATCGAATACACCTTCCCGGCGGACTTTGCCGACTTCAGCGCGGCTGCCCGTGACGCCACCGCTCAGTTGAACGAATTCGGCTTCGACATCAGCGAGCGCGCCCTGCCCTGGCAGGAAGCCGCTGAAGCCATCCGCCTGGGCGATTTTGACCTGTCGGTCTGGAGCTGGGGCGCGGGTTCACCGTTCGCCTTCCAGAATATGAACAACCCGATCCGCCGCTGGAACAATCCGGTCCTGCCGGCTGAAAAGCCCGGTATGAGCCTGCCGCTGCAGTTCGAGATGGACGGCACCGCGGTCGATATGGACGCGCTGATCCTCGACGTGAGCAACGGTCTCGACACCGACGCGCTCCAGGCAAAGGCGGACACGCTGGCGCAGATTATCAACGCCGGCATGTATTACATTCCGTTGAACGAAATGCTCAGTGTCGAGCCGGTCAACGAACTGGCGATCGCGGGCGCGCCTGCCGACGGCGATCCCATTTACGCCAATCCGTCGAACGATCATTTCATCGTCAAGCTGATCCTGGACGGCACGCTCGGTCCGGTGAGCTAAACATCACTCTGGTGCTGGAGGGATGAGGCACGCCTCATCCCTCCATTTTTCTGATTTTGAATGAAGCCCTGAATTATTGATACAAGGCATGACATGACCGCCATCCCCGTCGCATCGACTGCCCCCGTCGTCCAATCCGACCTGCCACCGCGCCCAACCGTGCTGGCGCGCCTGAATCAGGTGCGGCGCAGCTATCTGTTTCGCGTGATCGTGAGCGGGCTGATCACCATCTGGGCGGTCACCACGCTGACGTTCTTCATGATCCGGCAGATGCCCGGCAGCCCGTTCGAGGTCGCCATCGATGGTCTGATGACGCGCCAGTCGATGACCTACGACGAGGCATACCGCGCGGCGGCGTCGATCTACAATTACGATCCCGATCGTCCGGTGCTGCTGCAATATGCCGACTTCATCGGCGATCTGCTGCAGGGCGACCTGGGCAAGTCGATCACGCGCGGCAATGCCCCTGTCCTCGATATCATCCTGCGCTACCTGCCCTGGACGCTCTTTTGCGTCGGGCTGGCGCTGCTGATCAGCTTCACGGTCGGGACGCTGCTGGGTCTGGCGATCGGCTATTGGCGCGGCACCTGGTTCGACAACGCGGTGACGACCTTCGCCTCGATCGTCAGCGGCATCCCCGATTTCATCATCGCGCTGCTGATCATCCTGGTGTTCGGCGTGCAGTTGAAATGGTTCCAGGTCGGCGCCATGCGCGGCGGCGTCGATCCGACCATCACGGTCGGGTTTTCTTTGGAATATATCGCCAGCCTTTTACAGTATGCTTCCCTGCCGATCCTGATCTACGTGCTGTCGTCGGTTGGCACCTGGGTGCTGGCGATGAAGAGCAGCACGCTGAGCACGCTGGGCGAGGATTACATCGCGGTCGCACAGGCGCGCGGTCTATCCCAGCGCCGCATCCTGACCGGGTACGTCGGGCGCAACGCCATGCTGCCCCTGATCACCCGCCTGGCGATCAGCGTCGGCTTCGTCGTCAGCGGCAGCATCATTATCGAGGAAATGTTTCAGTACCCCGGCCTGGGGCGCAATCTGTTCCTGGCGATCGGGTCGCGCGACTACACCATCATGCAGGGGATTTTTCTGGTGATCACGGCTGCTGTCGTCATCTCCAACATTCTGGCGGATCTGGCGGTCGGCTGGCTCGATCCGCGCGTGCGCCTGGGGACGGAGGGGGGCTGATATGTTCGGATTAGAGACGATCGCCTCGCCCGCCGGACTGCTGATCGGCGCGCTGTGCGGTCTGGTGCCGCTGGCGGCTGGCTTCTACTACAAACACATCGGCGTCGGCGTCTACGGTTTTCTGGCGTGCCTGATCAGCGGCTTTGCCTGTGGCGTCATCGGCGGACTGCCGATGATCGTGCTGACCTACGCCGTCGTCCTGAGCTATGCCTATGTCAACCGCCAGGACCCGTTCACCTCGCGGGCGGCGCTGACCGAGGTCACCTTCGAGGTGTCGCGCGTCGAGCAGTTTCAGCGCGCCCTGGCGAATCTGGGCATGGCGTTACGAGGCGGCTGGCGTGCCCTGACGCGCAACCGTGCCGGATTCGTCGGCTTTCTCGGACTGCTGTTCTTCTTCGTCATGACCGTATTCGGTCCGCTGGTGATCGAATACGAGGGCGCGGCGCAGATGGATCGGCGCGCGCCGGGTGCCCGCGCGCTGGTGGCACCGCCGAGCGCGGAACACATCCTCGGTCTCGACTGGAAAGGGCGCGATGTGCTGTCCCACATGGTGCACGGCGGACAGCGCCTGATCCTGACCTCGATCCAGGCGGGCATCCTCGCTACCGTGCTGGCGGTCGCGCTGGGATCGCTGGCGGGCTTGCTGGGCGGGGCAGTCGATCAAATCCTGACCACGATCGCCAATTTCATCCTGACCATCCCGGCGTTTCCGCTGCTGATCGTGCTGGCGGCGCTGATCGAGTTCGACAGCGATTTTCTGCTGGCGCTGCTGTTCGGCGCGCTCAACTGGCCCACGCTGATGCGGGCGGTGCGGGCACAGGTGCTCAGCCTGCGCGAACGCGACTATGTGCAGGCGGCGGTCGCGCTCGATCTGGGGATGTGGCACATCATCACCCGCGAAGTCTTTCCCAACATGGTCAGCTACATCGCCGTCAACCTGATCTTCACCATCCGCATCGCCATGTACTCGATCGTCGGGCTGGTGTTTCTGGGACTGGTGCCGCTGCGCGAGCCAGATTGGGCGGTGATGATCTTCACCGGACGCCAGCAAGGGGTGCTGTTCCTGCCGCAAGCCGCCGGGATGCTGCTCTCCCCGATCGTGGCGATCGCACTGTTCCAACTGTCGCTGGTGCTGTTCAGCCGCTCGCTCGAAGAGATTTTCAACCCGCGCCTGAGGACGGGCATATGAACAGACGCACATGTTTCCGGTTCTGCCTGGGTTTGGCGGTGCGCGATGAATGAACAATCGATCGTCCTGAGCGTGCGCGACCTGTCGGTGAGCTATCTGGCGCCACGCGGACGGGTGCGCGCGGTGCAAAAAGTCTCGTTCGACCTGCACGCGGGCGAGACGCTGGCGCTGATCGGCGAGTCCGGCTGCGGCAAATCGACGCTCAACCTGGCGCTGATCCGCCAGCTCCCCAGGAGCGCGCGCATCGACGGCGGACGCATCACCTACACCTACCGCGACGGGCATCAGGCTGATCTGCTCAGTTACAACAGAGGCGAGATGCGCCGGTATCTGTGGGCGGAATGCGCGATGGTCTTTCAGGGCGCGTTGAATTCGCTCAATCCGGTCATCCGCGTGAGCGATATGGTCTACGATACGGCGGCGGCGCACGGCATGGGACGGGCGGCGGCGCGCGATCACGCCATCGACCTGTTCCGCAAGGTGCGTCTGGACGCCGATCGCGTCTTCAACAGCTATCCGCACGAGCTCAGCGGCGGGATGCGGCAGCGTGTGCTGCTGGCGCTGAGTCTGCTGCTGCGTCCGCAGGTGGTGATCATGGACGAGCCGACGACCGCCGTAGACATCCTGACGCAGCGCTCGATCCTGGACGTGCTGAAAGAACTGCGCGCCGAGCTCAATTTCAGTGTCATTTTCATCAGCCACGATCTGGCGGTCGCCGCCGAGATCGCGGACACCGTAGCGACTATGTATGCTGGAGAGATTGTCGAGATCGGCGCGGTAGACGACGTGTTTTACCGTTCGCGCCACGCCTACACGCTCAGTCTGTTGAATGCCGCGCCGCGTCTGAGCGCCGGAGTCGAGACGCTGGAGAGCATCCCCGGCAGCCCGCCCGACCTGATCGAGCCGCCGACTGGCTGCAAATTTCACCCGCGCTGCAGCTATGCGACGAGTATCTGCGAGACGACGATCCCGCGCATGGTGGCTTATCCTGGATCGAATAAGAGTATGCGACTGGCAGCGTGTCATGAAGCCGATCAGGTGATGCTCGACGCCAAAGCGACCCGCCTCGCCGACAGCCGCGCCCGCAAAGCGAGTGCAGTATGAACGAGGCATCAGCGTACATGAACGGATCGACCGCTGCCGATATCGAGCCGATCGTCGAGCTGCGCGACATCGGACGTACCTTCATGAAAGATCGCGTCGCTATCCCGGTGCTGCAGCACATCGACCTGACGGTCATGCCCAACGAGATTCTGTGTATCGTCGGGGAGAGCGGCTGTGGCAAGACCACGACCGGTAAAATCATCGCCGGGCTGCTGGAGCCCTCCAGCGGCGAAATGCGCGTGAGTGGTCGTCCGGTCGAGTCCTACAAGGGACGGGAAAAGGCACTGCTGCGCCGTCAGCTTCAGATCGTGCATCAGGACCCGTTCGCCTCGCTCAACCCGGCACATACTATCGGCGACATCCTCAGCTTTCCGCTGCGTCGTCACCGCATGACCGACGGCGGCGCGTCGCTGAAGCGGCGTATCTGGGAGCTGCTGACGATGGTCGATCTCACCCCGCCCGGCGACATGGTGAACAAGTTTCCACACCAGCTCAGCGGCGGACAGCGCCAGCGCGTCAGTATCGCCCGTTCGCTGACCGTGCAGCCGCGCCTGATCGTCGCGGACGAAGCAGTGAGCATGGTGGATGTGAGCATCCGTATCACCCTGCTGAAGATGCTGCTGCGTCTGCGCGCCGAGCTGGGCTTGACGATCGTGTTCATCACCCACGATCTGGCGCTGGCGAAGTATTTCGCCTGGGAAGGACGGATCGCGGTCATGTACCTGGGACGGATCGTCGAGATCGGCAGCACGTCGGAGGTGATCGCCAATCCATCGCATCCCTACACACGCGCCCTGCTCGCCGCCGTCCCCGAAGCCGACCCGGAGATAACGCGCGCGAAACAGGCGATCCGGCTGCGCGGCGACGACATCCCGCGCCTGACCGACATCCCGCCCGGCTGCGCCTTTCACCCGCGCTGCCCTTACTTTGTACCTGGCATGTGCGATACCGTCGTGCCCGCGCTGGATGCGGCACCCGGTTTCGATCAGCAGGTCGCCTGTATTCCGGTGCAGCGCGGTGAGGCGCTGACGCTGACAGCGCTATGATCAGCGCCGACGGACTGGCAGGTTTTTTGCGCCTGGGCTTTTTTGTCGGCGGCTGTGGACTGGTGATGTTACTCATGCAGCCGCCCGGCAGCCCGGAATTTGTCCTGAGCGGATGCAGCGCGCTGATGGGCGCGGTGTTGATCGGCGGTGTCGTGATCGTGGTGCGGCTCGCGCGTGGTAAGGAACTGCCATAGGAAATGCCATGATCGACCTGGACTCTGCCAAGCCGCTCTACGAACAGATCAAGGCGTACATCGTCAGTAACATACAGGCGGGCGTCTTCACCCCCGATGCCCGCATTCCGAGCGAACGCGCTCTGAGCGAGCAGTTCGGCGTCAGTCGGCTGACCGTCAAGCGGGCGATCGACGAGCTGACGCAGCACGGCGTGCTGTACGTGCAGATCGGCAAGGGCACCTATATCAGTCGTCCTAAAGTCATGGGGCAGCTCGAACAACTGACCAGCTTCAGCGAGGAAATGAGCGGACGCGGACAGCACCCATCGAGCCGGGTGCTGGAGGCAGCCATCATCCCGGCGTCGGTCGAGGCGGCGCGCGCGCTCCGGCTGGCGCCGGGCGCGCCGCTGTTTCGGCTGGTGCGGCTGCGTCAGGCGGACGCCACGCCGATGGCGATCGAGCGCACGCACCTGCCCGCGCTGCGCGTGCCCGGCATCCTCGATCGTCATGACTTCAGCCGCGAGTCGCTCTATGGCGTGCTGCGCGTCCATTACAGCATCAATCTCACCCACGCCGAACAGACGATCGAGGCGCGTCTGGCGACCGACGAGGAGAGCAGGCTGCTGGCGATCGAGCCGAACGCGCCGATCCTGTATATGACGCGCCTCACCTACGCCGACGGCGACGACCTGTGCGAATACGCGCTGTCGGCGTACAGCGGCGGGCGCTATAAGTTTCAGGCGGTGCTGCGGCACCTATAGCCGTTGTCACATGTTCATCTGAATATCCTGCTCGGCACGTAATTGCCTGATGCGCTGGCGTGCTGCATCCAATGACCGAACGACGTGCAACCTGGCAGGCTGATTGCGGAAGGTGGCGTCAATGATCGCCGTCGCAATCGGGTTGCGCGTCACCACCACCACATATCCCAGACCATAGGACTGGGCGGCAAAGACGGGCTTAATCAGCTCACGCGGATGACGGTTCGGAAACGGCAGCTTCAGATTCATATTCACAATGCTGTCGGCTCTGCCGCCGTTGAAAATACCCATTGAGGCGGTTTCGTTGATGGTCACGATGTAATCCATCACCCCTATCCAGCCCTCGAACTCCCAGCGCACGACCGTTTGCTCCGGGTTATCCCACTGCAAGTGAACGCGCATGATACAGCCCTTAGATGGTTCGATACCTGCGCTAATTATAGGTATATCCTGGCAATTTTCGTTAATATACTTGCAGGAAATCACGGATTTAGCGCGATCGCAGGGACACATAACAATGCGTCCGTAAAGAAAACTGTGATTCACTGAATTTGTAGTCTCAGCATACGGCGAAATCTCAAAAAGGAATAATGTCATGACCGAATCGCTGCAACGCCAGATCGGACGGATGTGCATCGTCGGCTTTGAGGGACATACCGCCCCGGATTATCTGCTCGATTGGCTGCGTGCCGGACGTGTCGGCGGCATCATCCTGTTCGCGCGCAACATCGAGTCGGTCGCTCAGGTGATCGCGCTCACCGACTCGTTGCGCGCCGCGTCTCCCGACGATCTGATCATCGCCATCGACCAGGAAGGCGGCGCGGTCGCCCGGATGCGCAGCGCACAGGGATTCAGCGAGGTGCCCGGCGCGATGGCGCTGGCGTCGGCAGCCGACGGTGCCCGCCATGCCGAGGTGGTCTACGCCGTGCTGGGCGCGGAACTGCGCGCGGTCGGCATCGACTGGGATTATGCGCCCTGTGTCGATCTGGCGTACAACCCCGCCAACGCTTCCCTCGGCACGCGCTCGTTTGGGCGCGACGCGGCGCACGTCGGCGCGCTGGCAGCCGGGGCGGTGCGCGGACTGCAAGCCTCACCGCACCGCGTGGCGGCGTGCGGCAAGCATTTCCCCGGCTTGGGCGATACCGATATCGATACCCATTTAGCGCTGCCGACCGTGACCACCTCGCTCGACGATCTGCGCGGTGTCGATCTCCAGCCGTATCGAGGGATCGTGGACGCCGGAGTCATGTCGGTGATGGTGACGCATACCATTTTCGCCGCGCTCGATCCCGACCTGCCCGCCACGCTCTCGCCCGTAGTGGTCAGCCAGCTTTTGCGGGGTGAGCTGGACTATGACGGCGCGGTCTGCACCGATTGTATGGAGATGAAGGCGATCGCGGATCACTTCGGTGCCGGGGAGAGCGCGGTGCTGGCAGCCCTCGCCGGGCATGACGCGATCCTGTTTTCGCACACGCCCGCGATGCAGGCAGCCGCGCACGACGCCCTGCTCGCCGCCGCCCAGAGCGGTCGTCTGTCTTCCCATGTGATCGCGTCTGCCAACCGCCGACTGGTGGCGTTACGTGCTTTTGCGGTGCGTCCGCGCGGGGATGCGGCGGTCGTCAACAGCAGTCAGCACGCGCGGACTGCGCTGGAGGCGGCGCGCGCGGGCGTGAGCGTGATCCCGACCGGAGCGCGCGTGCATGTCTTTGAGGCTCTCAACGACGACACCGCACCGCTGGACATCGCGGCGATGCAGGCGGCGCAAGCCCGCGTCGGCGTGATCGAATTTCCGTCGCGGCTGGACAGCGGCATCGTCGAGGCGGGCGGCGTGACCGGATTTGCCCGCGCGATCGCTGCGCGGCTGCTCGGCACGCGCGTGCGTGTCTGGCGCGGGGGTGCCTCCGCCGATTCCGAGGCATCGGCATTGGCGCGCAGCAGTGATCCGCTGATCATCGCCACCCGCAGCGCGCACCTCGACCCCGTGATCACGGCACAGGTGCGCGCCCTGATCGCCACAGCGCCAGGACGGGTGATCGTCGTGGCGCTGCGCAATCCGTATGACGCGGCGCTGTTCGCGGATGATCTGAAGGTGAGCGCGGTGCTTTGCACGTCCGGCGACGCCGAGCCGTCGCTGATCGCCGCTGCCGAGGCACTGGCGGGCGATTATGTGCCGTCTGGGACGCTGCCGGTCATGATCTGATCCGCGCGGACGGGGTTATCGTCAGCTAAATCTCGTTTACGAGGGCACGGCGCTGCTGCTCTCCCTGCCAAAGGGCGGCACGTATGCCATCGCCACGAAAACCCCCGCGATCCCGGCAAAGGCGATCGCACCGAGCCACAGATGCACGCGCCATGCAATGCCCGCCCCAAAAAGGGCAATCGCCAAAAAGTAAACCGCGAACAGCAAGGCGGGCGCGGCGGCTGCAAAGACATACCATCGAATCTGACGTGCCGGAGTCGGGCGCAAGACGCGCAGCAGCACATCCGCGATCAAACCGCCCGCGAGTCCAATGAACGCGACGTCGTAGTTGTCGTTGAAGACCGTCATCAGCGCGATAGGCAGGGCAATCAGCAGGGTCAGCGCGCCGAACGGCAGCTGCCAGCGTCGGATCAGCAGCAGCGCGATCAACATCAGCATGGTGCTGTAGATCAGCACCCCGGCGACCATGATTCCCTGACGAACATAGGTGTCGCTGTTGTTGCCGTAGCCGCTGCCCATGTAGAGAATCTGACCGTCTGGCGCGGCGCTGGCATAACTGCTGTCCAGGACGACGCTGTGTGTCAGATTGACGATCGTTGACTCGCAGGTCTCCGGCGCACTCAGGCACGCCGTATCGAGCGCATACAATTCGCCATACCCCGTCCGCCACGACTTGAACAGGATGCGCGTCCCGTCGGGCGACCAGGTCGGTTCGCCGTCCCAATCGTTGCCGGTTACGATGTGGCGCACATTCGTTCCGTCGGCGTTCATAACGAACAGATCGCTGGTGTCGTTTTCAACGGCTTGATAGACGATCTGCGTGCCGTCGGGCGACCAGGCGGCGGCTAAACCGCTTCCCAGATCGGGCGTGATGCCGTCGGGAGCGCTGACGCCGTTCATATTCATGACGCGGATGCGTTCGGCATCGATATACAACAGTTGGGTGCCGTCGGGCGACCATGCAGGGCGATATTCGTCGGAGTCTGTGTCGGTGAGCTGACGCGCTTCTCCAAAGGTGCCGTCCGGCGCAACTTCGAGCCAGTACAGGTCGCGGCGCCCTGCATTGTCGTTGATGAAGGCGACTCGCCCGCCATCATCAACCTGCACCCACGTCGGCAGATATTCCCCGCCCACCAGCGTGGTGATCGGCGTCTCGCCCGTACCGTCGGCATTGATCAGGACGAGCGCGCTGCCCGCTGCTCGATTCGCCGAGTCGTATTGGGTGGTGAGGATGCGCGTCGCGTCTGGAGACCATATGCCAGCCCAACAGGACGCGCCTGCGGTGTTGGTCAGTCGCGTCTGCATCGTGCCATCGCCGTTCATGACGTACAGATCGCTGTAGGCGGTGGGGTTCACATTGCTGCCGCCGTTCTCGACCATAGCGGTATTGCTGAATGGCGATGCGAACTCGGTGAAGAACATCAGCACCGCCAGCACCAGTGCCGCGTTGATCAGCGTGGGACCCATGCCGATCCAGCCGGGACGCGCACCTGTCTGATAGCGTACCCATGCCGATCGGATCGCACCCGTCACCATCAAAAAGCCGCTGCTCGCCAGGATCAGATGGGCGGGACTGAGCAGCGTCTCCAAATCGACCTCAAACCCGAACGCAGTGTGCCAAAAGAGGTCAAACACCCCGCCCACCAAAAACAGCCCGGCACCGATCATCGAGGTCAAATAGCCTTTGGGCAGCGCACGAAAAAAAGCATAGCCCTTGCCGACGTTGCGCCATTGATGGAATAGCAAGAAGAGTTCGACCGATGCCACGCCCGCATAGAGCAGCCCGTGCCAGGGGGTGAAAAAGCTGTCATCGACTTCGCCATGCGCGTGCGCCCATCCGTCGAGGTACAATCCGAATACCACCCAGACACAGAACAGCGTGAACAGCCAATCGAAACGGACTGTGCCCGCTGGATAGCCTTCGACGCGCGCGCGCATCGATTGCATGGGGAGCGATTTTGCAGCTGTCGTCATTGTGATTCCTTGAGAGATGAGGCAGTAGCTTGTATCTTACACAAATCTAACTCCTGCCGGATACATCAGAACGCCTCCGATCGCGTGAACGAGCGCGGGACGCATAACGATGCGTCCCTAGAGAAAGCCGTGATTCAGCGAATGTCGGGCATGTTGTGCGTCGTTTGTTGACAGTCGCTTAAAGCTGCGATAAAGTTAGTACATGAAGCGACAAACGATCGGGTTTACATTATCGTTGTTCTTGTCCTTCGCCCAACCGAGCGATCGATAAGCGCGTGGTGCTGCCCTTGCACCGCGCGCTTTTTGTTTGTTTTATTTACGCATCCGTCCCATAGTGAGGAGATGAAACGATGGATTACGGCATGATCGGCAAGATCGAAAAGGCGAAATGGTATGCTGCTCACCCCGAACGCGCCACCTTCAACACCTTCAACGTGGAGTTCAAAGGCGATAACAGCACCTACACCCTGTCGGTGAGCAACGACGGCTGGGACTGCTCTTGCCCTGGCTATAAATCGCATGGTATCTGCCCACATGTAATGACGATCGAGAAGATGTTCAAGCCGCTGCTGAAACGCCAGCCGCTGCCCTACGCCCCCGGTCAGAACGTGGTCAGCGATGTCGAAAAAGCAAAGCGTTATGCCAACGAACCGGATCGCGTCCGTTTCCTGGCGTTCAACGTCACCTTTCAGGGCGACAACAGCGATCACACCACCACCTTTCACGGTGACGGCTGGTCATGCGACTGTGCTTTCTTTGCCAGCCGCCATGTGTGCGGTCACACGATGGCGATGGAACGCATCCTCAAAGGGATGCTGAACGCCCCCACGCTGATCCTCGAATAAAGCACACCACGACCGGATGCAGCGCTCAACCTGAATCCCTCTCCCTCAAAGCTACACATTCCCCACATCTTTTTGGGAGAGGGACTTCAAGAACCGATTTGAACGGTCTTGTCCCCTTGTCCCTGAAGTGCACCTTCGGGATAACGATACTCACTGAGTCACAAGTTCAGCGCTGCCGTAAGGACACATAACCATGCGTCCGCAGAGAAAACCGAGGAAAACCAGATGCGGATCACGATCGTGACGATCGGCACGCGCGGCGACGTACAGCCCTATGTCGCGCTGGCGCGCGGACTGGATGCCGCCGGGCATGAGACGACCCTCTGCACGCACAGCACGTTTCGCGGCTTCGTCGAGGGATACGGCGTGCGCTTCGCGCCGATGGCGGGCGATGTGCGCGCGATCCTGGAGAGCGACGCCGGGCGCGAGGTGCTGAGTCGCAAGAATCCGATCGCCATGACGCGCGGCATGACCGATCTGGCGGCGCCGATCCTGCGTCAGGTCGGGCTGGACATTCTGGCGGCGACTCACGGCACTGACCTGATCCTCGCTTCGTCGCTCGGCTATTTCAACGCGATCACCGCCTCCCAGGTGAACAACGTCCCGCTGATCATGGCGTCACTGCAATGGTGGACGCCGACGCGCGCCTTTGCCAGCGCGTCCGCGCGTCCGCTGCCTCAGGGTATTCCGCTGTCGGGCGCCCTCAACCGTGTGAGCTATGCCAGTATCGCCTGGATTCTGGTGGCGGTGGCGGGGCGGCTGCTGAACACCATTCGCCGCGAACAGTCCGGCTTGCCGCCTCTCGGCTACCGCGACTTTTTCCAGGCGATCGAAACACAGCGCGATCCGGTCATTTATCCTGTCAGCGAGTCGGTGGTGCCGCGTCCGCCGGAATGGGGCGCCAACGTGCATCAGACTGGCTTTTGGTTTCTCGATCAGGCATCGACCTACACGCCGCCCGCCGCGCTGCTCGATTTTCTCGCGGCGGACGATCCCCCGGTCTACATCGGCTTTGGCAGCATGAGCGACCGCGACCCGGCTGCCGTCGGCGCGATGGCACGCGAGGCGCTGCGGCGCACGGGTCAGCGCGGCATCATCCTGAGCGGGTGGGGCGGGATCGAGTCGAACGGATCGGACGGACATGACGACCGCGTCTTCATGCTCGACGGCGCGCCGCACGACTGGCTTTTCCCGCGTATGGCGGCGGTCGTGCATCATGGCGGCATCGGCACGACGGCGGAAGCGCTGCGCGCGGGCATCCCGCAGGTGATCGTGTCGTACAGTGCTGATCAGCCATTCTGGGGCGCGCAGATGACGCGCCTGGGCGCGGCATCCGGCTGGATTCGACGCTACCGTCTGACGACGGACAAGCTGACCGGGTTGATCCGCGCTGCGGTCGGTGACGCGCGCGTCCGCGAGTCGGCGCGGATGCTGGCAGCGCGTATCCGCGCTGAGGACGGGGTGGCGCGCGCGGTCGAGGTGATCGGTCGGCTGGGATAAGATTTTGTTGGCATGATTTCCGTGCGATGTTATACTCTCCGGTGCAATGTAAACCTTTTCGCACCTCAATAACCTATTTTGTTCAGGATGAATTGACCCATGAAACGTACTTCGATGATTGTCGTGTTATTTGTAATCATGCTGGCTGCGTTTGGCGCCTTTGGCGTCGGCGCACAGGACGAACCGATCAAAATCGGTATCGCCGTCGCCCAGACCTCCAACGTCGCGCTGCTCGGTCAGGAACAGGTGATCGGTGCCGAGATCGCCGAGGCGTTCTTCAATGAGCGCGGCGGCATCAACGGACGCATGATCGAGCTGGTCTACCGCGACACCGCTGGCGATGAAGCGGGCGCGATCAACGCCTTTCAGCAGGTGATCAGTGAAGATGTGGTCGGCATCGTCGGTCCGACGCTGTCGCAGCAGGCATTCGCCAGCGACCCGATCGCCAACGAAGCCGGCGTCCCGGTGCTGGCACCATCGAACACCGCGCGCGGCATCCCGGAAATCGGCGAATACATCGCGCGCGTCAGCTCCCCGGTCGCTATCGTCGCGCCCAACGCCGTCAGCGCCGCGCTGAACATCAATCCCGACATTCAGACGGTCGCGGTCTTCTACGCGCAGAACGACGCCTTTGCCAGCAGCGAGACCAGTACCTTTCAGACGACCGTCACCGAGATGGGTCTGACTCTGCTCGAAGTGCAGACCTTCCAGACGACCGACACCGATTTCAGCGCGCAGATCACCAACGCGCTGGCGGGCAACCCCGACCTGGCGATCGTTTCCGGTCTGGCTGCCGACGGTGGTAACCTGATCAACCAACTGCGTCAGTTCGGCTACACGGGCTTGATCATCGGTGGCAATGGTCTCAATACCGCCAACGTCTACCCGGTCTGCCAGGCACAGTGCGACGGCATCATCATCGCCCAGGCGTACAGCTATGCAGCCGACACCGAGATCAACAAGGCGTTCCGCGATATCTATTTCGAGGCGCAGGGCAAGGAACCGCCCCAGTTCAGCGCGCAGGCGTTCACGGGCGTGCAGGTGTTCGTCGAGGCGCTGATCGCGCTGGACAACGAAGTCGGCTTGGATACGCTGGAGCTGGCTGATCTGCGTACCCAGTTGAATACCACGCTGCTCGGACTCAGCTACGACACCCCCCTGGGCACGATCTCGTTCACGCCGGATGGCGAGATCATCCAGGCAGAGTTCTACGTCGCGCAGATCGAGATGAATGACGACGGACAGACTGGTCGTTTCGTCTTCATCCCGACGGGCAACGAAGACGAGATGATGGAAGCAACACCCGAAGCGACGGCGAGCTCGTAACCCGTCCGCTCGGCGTCAAAAGTTAATTGTCCCCACCTCGACCGCGAGTCGGGGTGGGGCATTTTATCGACACAGATCGGCATCATCAATATTTTCATCATAGGCTTACATGAATATCACCCTTATCCTGCAGCAGTTGATCAACGGCTTGTCGTTGGGGATGGTCTACGCGATCTTCGCGCTCGGCTACACCCTGGTCTTTTCGATTTTGGGCATCATCAATTTTGCGCACAGCGCTGTTTTTACGGTCGGCGCCTATTTCACTTACACGCTGATGGGCTTGGCATTCGGCTTCAACGGGCTGCTGGCAGGACAGCGACTGCCGTTCGGTCTGCCATTTTTGGCGGCGATCATCGGCGGCGGGCTGTTGTCCGGGCTGATCGCGGTCGTAATCGAACGGGTGGCGTTCAAGCCGCTGCGCGCGCGCGGGGCTGATCCGCTGCTGACCCTGGTGAGCAGCCTGGGAATCGCGGTGGCGATGGTCAACCTGATTCAGCTTTTAGTGGGCGCCGAAGCCTACAGCTATCCCGCGCAGCAGGTATTGAGCGGGCTGCCGGCGTCGCTGAACCTGGGCACGCCAGAAGCGCCCTTGATCATCCCGACGGTGCGCGCGGTCATCATCGGCGTCTCGCTGGTGATCCTGGCGCTGCTGGTCGCGCTGATCAACGTCACCAAGATCGGCAAGGCGATGCGCGCCGTCTCAGAGGATGGCACGACCGCCAGCCTGCTGGGGGTGAACACCGACCGGATCATCCTGTTCACCTTTTTCCTGAGCGGGCTGATCGGCGGGATCGCCGGGACGCTGGTCGGCTTGAGTGTGACGATCACCGGTCCCTACTTCGGTATCGCCTTTGGGCTGAAGGGACTGGCGGTGATCGTGCTGGGTGGACTGGGCAACATTCCTGGCGCGGTCGTCGGCGGGATCGTGATCGGGATTGCAGAGACATTCGCGCCGTCGTCGCTGAAGGATGCGGTCGCGTTCGTGATCCTGTTTCTGATCCTGCTGGTGCGTCCGCAGGGCTTGCTCGGCAAAGCCGTGATCCAGAAAGTGTAGGCGAGACTCATGGACTCTTTCCTCTCGACCTACGGTTTTCTGATCGTCACCATGAGCCTGCAGGCGATGCTGGCGCTGTCGCTGTATCTGCCGCTGATGGCGGGGCAGTTGTCGCTGGCGACGCCGGGCTTTTACGCGCTCGGCGGCTTTGTGGCGGCGGTCATGTCCACCCAGGTGTTCCCGGAGCTGGCAGACGACGCGCTGTTTCCGGTGCCCTACCTGTTCATCGAGATGGCGGTCGCGGCAGTGCTGTGTGGGGTCGTGGCGGTGATCGTCGGGCTGCCCGCGCTGCGCTTACGCGGTATCTACCTGGCGCTGGCGACGATCGCCTTTGTCGAGGTGGTGCGCGTCGTCGCGCTCAATCTCGACATCACCGGCAAGGCGATCGGGATTTTCGGCATTCCGCAGCCGTTCGAGAACGCCTTTAGCTATATCATCATCACGCTGCCGATGCTGGCGCTGGCGATGCTGTTCGTGTATCGCCTGGAACGGTCGCGCGTCGGACGCGCGTTCGCGGCGCTGCGCGAGGACGAGCTGGCAGCCGGATCGATGGGCATCGACCCGACGCGCTTCAAACTGCTGGCGTTCGTGATGGGCGCGGTGCTGGCGGGGATGGTGGGCGCCTTGAGCGCGCACCTGCTCAATACCTGGAACACCCGTCAGGGCACCTTCGACGTGGCGATCCTGACGCTGGCGTTCGTGATCATCGGCGGATCGCGGACATTCCTCGGTCCGGTGGCGGGCGGGCTGCTGCTGACGGCGCTGCCCGAAGTGCTGCGCGCGATCGCTGGCATCGATGGGCTGCCGCCGCTGCTGGCGGAGCTGCTGACCGATGGACGCCTGGTGCTGTACGGGCTGTTGATCGCGGTCGGAACGATCTTCTTCCCCCAGGGCTTGATCTCGCCACTGCTGTTCCGGCGGCGCACACTCGATGTGACACCCGCTGTTCCACCCTCTGCGGCGCCTACGACGGAGGCGGCATCATGAACGACTCAAACAAAGCCTTTTTGCAGGTCAAGGGACTGACGCGCATGTTCGGCGGCTTGTGCGCGGTCAACGGCGTCTCGTTCGAGGTCACGCGCGGCGAAATATTCGGCCTGATCGGACCCAACGGTGCGGGCAAGACCACGCTGTTCAACCTGATCACCGGACTGACGCCGGTTAGCAGCGGCCGTCAGTATTTCAAAGGGCGCGATATGACCGCGCTCAAGCCGCATCAGATCGCCGCGCTCGGCGTGGCGCGCACCTTTCAGAATATCCGTTTGTTCGGCGGGATGAGCGCGCTCGACAATGTGATGGTGGCACAGCACCGGCACATGCGCGCCGGGATAGTGCGCGGAGTGATCGGCGGCGGGTCGGCGCGGGCGGAAGAACAGGGCGCGCGCAACCGGGCATTTGAGCTGCTGGAGCTGGTCAATCTGGGCGACCGCTGGCACCAGCAGGCGCGCAATTTTGCTTACGGCGATCAGCGCCGCCTGGAGATCGCCCGCGCGCTGGCATCACAGCCGGAAATTCTGCTGCTGGACGAACCGGGCGCCGGGATGAACCCCAACGAAAAAGCGGCATTGAGCGGCTTCATCCGCCAGATACGTGACCGCTTCAAGCTGACGATCGTGCTGATCGAACACAACGTCCCGATGGTGATGGGCTTGTGCGATCGGATCGCCGTGCTGAACTTCGGCGAATTGATCGCGCTCGGCGTCCCGCAGCAGGTACAGACCGACCCGGCGGTCATCGAAGCCTACTTAGGAGACTGACCGATGACCAAGCCGATTCTCGATGTCAGGAATCTCGTCGTCAATTACGGCGCCATACAAGCGCTGCGCGATGTCTCGTTTCATGTCGATCCCGGCGAGATCGTCACGCTGATCGGGGCGAACGGCGCCGGAAAATCGACCTCGCTGCGGGCGATCAGCCGGATCATCAAGGTCAAAGGCGGATCGATCAGCTTCGACGGGCGCGACCTGGCGCGGCTGCGTCCCGACGAGATCGTCAAACTCGGTGTCGCCCATTCGCCGGAAGGACGGCGGGTGCTGGCGCGCATGTCGGTGCAGGACAATCTCGTCCTGGGCGCCTACACGCGCAGCGACGGCGCGGCGATCGCCGCCGACCTGGATCAGCAGTTTCAGCGTTTCCCACGTCTGGCAGAGCGGCGCAAGCAGCTTTCCGGCACCCTTAGCGGCGGTGAACAGCAGATGCTGGCGATCGCCCGCGCGCTGATGAGCCGTCCGCGCCTGCTGCTGCTGGACGAGCCGAGCCTGGGTCTGGCGCCGATCATCGTGCGCGAGATTTTCAGAATCATCCGCGAGCTCAACGCCCAGGGCGTGACGATTCTACTGGTCGAGCAGAATGCCGCGCTCGCACTCCAGACCGCCGCGCGCGGCTATGTGCTCGACGCGGGCGAGATCACCATGTCCGGCGCGGCGTCCGACCTGATCGACGACGAGCGCGTCAGGCGGGCTTATCTGGGATGACGTGCGCCCCGACTTCCTGTCAAGCGAACAGGCGGGTCGGGGCGATGATGGCTGGATTTTCTTCCGCGCATAGTTCACGTCGGGCGGTCACCCCTGACCCGCGATCCACGCCGCCGTCCTGCTCGCCAGCCGATCGAATGCCTCGACCGCCGCCAACAGGTGTTCCTCGCGGGTGTCCTCGATCTTGTTGTGTGAGATACCGTACAAGCTCTGCGTGAACATCATCACTGTCGGGATGCCGATGCGCGCCATTTCCGCCGCGTCGTGCAGCGGACCGCTGGGCAGACGATGGCTGCCCACCTCGGCGCCGACCGTCTCGATGATCGCCTGTTCGCAAAAGTCGATCAGAGTCGGGTGAAAGTGGATCGGCTCGATGTCCCAGATGTAGCTCCACTCCACGCCGACATTTTCCTCGACGGCAAAGCTGTCAGCGGCAGCCAGCGCGTCGGCATACATGCGCGCCAGTGCGTCGGCGTCGATATGGCGCTGATCGAGGGTCAGGTCTGCCTGTGCCACCACCGACGAGACGATCCCCGGATGCGTCACCAGCCGCCCGACCGTACTCACGCCGCCCTCGCGCACCGCGATCTCCCGGATCGCCAGATGGAATTTCGCCGCCGCGCCCAGCGCATCGCGCCGTCGATTCATCGGTGTGGCGCCGCTGTGGGCAGCCTGCCCGGTGAATCGGATGGCGTGGCGCTCGACTCCGCACGTCCCCAGCACAGCACCCAATGGCAGATCCATACTTTCCAGCACCGGACCCTGCTCGATGTGCAGCTCGATGTAGGCGGCGGCATGGGTGAGCTGAGACTTCGACTCCAGCGCGCGATCGAGATCGAGACCATAGGCAGCCAGCGCGTCGATCAGCCGCACCCCATCTTTGTCCACCAGCGGACGCGCGTCGTCCGGGATCAGTGAATTGGCAGCCGCCGACGACCCAAACAGGCTGCGACCCCAGCGCGCGCCTTCCTCATCCGCCCAGTTGACCAGGCGGATCGTCACCGGCGGCGTGCCCTCAGCCGCGAAACGCCGCAAAATCTCCAGCCCGGCGACTACGTTCAGGCAGCCATCGAGCCAGCCGCCATTGGGCACCGAGTCCAGATGTCCACCGATCAGCAGCGCTTTGTCCGAGGCGCCGCGCAGGGTCGCCCAGATATTGCCCGCCTGGTCGGTCTCGACCGTGACGGGCAGGTCAGCCAGCTTGCTTTTGAACCAGTCGAGCGCCGCGACCCAGGTCGGCGTGAAGGCGACGCGCTGCGCGCCGTCTTCATTCCCGGTCAGGGCACGTAATTCCTTGAGTTCGTCGATTGTCCGCTGCGGTTGTAGAGCGTTTGTCACGGTCATGGGCGATCGCTTTGCGAGTACATTCAGGACAATAGGCAGATTATGCGGCGATCTGGGACGATCCGCGAGGGGGAGAGATGGGTAATCTGTAAATGGGTCACGATGCGGATGATCGGATACGGGTGCCGGGGTATGCTGGTGTCAGTGTCATTCAGCAGATCAAACAGGAGTACATCACATGTCGGCTGGACTTTGGGATCGTATCGCGGGTGGTTGGAAGCAGATGACTGGTGAAGTCAAAAAGCAGTGGGGCGACCTGACCGACGACGAGATCATGGAAATCAACGGCAACAAGGATGTCATGGTTGGCAAGATTCAGGCGAAGTACGGCATCGCCAAAGACGAAGCCAACCGTCAGATCGAAGAATGGTCGAACAAGCTGAAGTTCTAACGGTCTTCCGTCAGATGATACAGTAGACGATACAAAGAAATGCCCGTCCCGGCGATCGTCGGGGCGGGCATTTTTGATTCTTCGCCCGGCTGACCTGGTCGTCAGGGTGACGGTGGCTTTTGCGTGCCGAGCTTATCCGCGTCGTCGTCGCTGAAAAATTCGTCATCGGCTGGAATGACTCGCTCGGATGGATTTTCCTGACGTGCCATCATGCGTTTCCGCATATGATTTTCGGTCGCATCGCCCATCATGTTGAATACCTGGTCTGTGCCGTCTCGATCACTGTTGTACCGCATGGCGTAATTTCCTTTCACGCCGATCGACGCGCCGACCGACCAGGCATCCTGGTTGGCGCCCAGATAGACGAACGCCCAGCCTTTCGATTCTTTGTCGGTGATCAGGTCGAAAATGCGCTGACGGTTGAACTCTCTCGAGGCATTTTCTTCGCCGTCGGTCATGATCACCATCAGAATTTCCGGCAGCGGGGTGATCGGCGCGGTGGCATCCTCAGTCTCGCGGATCAGCCGGGCGATACTGTCGTAGAGCGGCGTGCCCCCGGCGGGCTGATAATTGTCGTAGGACAGCCTGGACACCAGCGGCAGCGGCGTGAGCTGTGCCAGCGTGGAGTATTTTTCGCTGCTGAACAAACGCAGCGAGAGCAGCGCGTCGGGGTGGCGTGTGGTCAGCGTGCCGACATATTCGTTGAAGCCGCTGATGGTGGCGTCGCGCACCGATGACATCGAGCCGGTCTCGTCGAGCAGAAAGGCGATGATCATTTTCACGGTCACAGCCGTGTCACTGGCAGTCTGAGGCGAGTCGGTCATGGACATATCCCCGTTTTTGTGAGCCTGCACACAACGATAAAATCAGTATATGCCGATCTTGCTGCGAGCGCGCATCTTTTGGGCAACATTTGCGTAACAGATACATCGTCGCGCCGGGGTCACACGAGGCGGTCTACAGCGATATGCCCGCGTTTGGGCTGGCGCTGGCGACCCGTCACATCGCCATCAGTGGTCGGCGCGAGTCGGCACGCGGACGCATGACCGACCATGCGTCAATACCAGTGCCGTAGGGGTTTGGCACGCCAAACCCCTACGCGGATCACCGCGATCTACGCGCCGGGCATCATGCCGTAGGAGCGCAATGTCGTAAAGGTGTCGGTCTCCGACCAGCTTTCGACAATCTGTCCGGCGTCGTTGAAACGCGCCAGCGTCACCGACGGGATACTCACCCCCGCGTTCGTCGGCGCGACCGGGCGCTCGCCCATCGCCATCGGACCAGTGAACGTGCCATCGACCGTCCAGCGGAACATCACCCAATCGCCCTGGGCGACCACTGGCTCGATCGTGATCTGCACATCGGGGACGGCGGCGAGCAGCGTCTCCAGCTCGTCTGCGATGCTGCCTTTGTCCGCGCTGGTGCCGTCAGAGCGACGGGCGGCAAAATCTGCGCTGTAGAGCGCGAGATAATTTTCTGCATCTGCGCCATTGAAGGCGTCATAAGCAGCACCCAGCGCGGCGAGATTATCGGCAGCGCGCTCACTGGTCAGCGCGGCGTCGGCGTCGAAGTCGTCGGCGAGCATGAAGCTGGTCTCCGTCGTCGCCAGTGTCAGCGGGGGAAGCATCGCCAGCATCGGCGGTGGCAGCAAGCCGACCTGAGCCGCCAGCGTGAGCGAGTCGCCGCCCCACCATTCGTCGGTGATCATGCCGTCGTCGTCGAATTTGGCAATGCCGTTGAGCGTGGTGGCGAACGGCGCATTGGTCGCCGGGACGAACGTGTCGGCGCGCATCTGCATATCCTCGTCAAAGACGCCGCTGTAGCTGATGCGATAACCGGCATAGTCGGCATCCTCGATGCACAGATCGACCCGCCACAGCACATCCGACGACGCGCGTGCCAGCATGATCGGCGGGCTGAACTGGCGCTCTGCGAGCGTCTGCACTTCGCTACGCGCGACGTGCAGCACGGATTCAGGGGTGTACAGCCGCTCGAACAATGCAAAATCCCCTGCCTCGATCCCATCCGCGAATGCCTGAATCGTGTCGCAGTGGCTGCCTGTTTGTGCCAGCGCAGCCGATACAGACCACGATATGCCGATCGACAGGATGCCGACGGCAAACAGCGACACCATTTTTTTCATATTGGCTTCCCCTTGATGCTGTGGTTTCCGCCGCACACACGGCGGTTGAGCCAGATGATAACGCAAAGCTGAGACAGGTGAAAACTATCGCTCGTCTGCGACCCATCAGGCGCTTATCAGTCAGGTATAAAGTGAACCAAAACCTGTACATCATGGAGTGATAGGCAATGAGCCAGCCGACCTTTCCCACCGATTATTTTCGCAAGCAGGACGAGAGCAACGACGATCATTTCTACAGGACGCCGCGCCTGGTCGTCCACATCGACCAGGGCGCGATCGGCGCGCTGACCGGGCAGCTCGCCGTGCTGCTGCCGCCCGGCGGGGCGATCCTCGATCTGATGTCGAGCTGGCGTTCGCATCTGCCGCCGACTCTCAAGCCGAGTCGTGTGGTCGGCGTGGGCATGAACGCCGACGAGATGGCGGACAATCCACAGCTCACGGCGCATGTCGTGCAAAACCTGAATCGCAGTCCCGTGCTGCCGTTCGCAGAGCGCGAGTTCGACGCGGCGGTCTGTACCGTCAGTGTGCAGTATCTGACCAACCCGGTGGCGGTGTTTGCCGAGGTCGGGCGGGTCTTGAAACCGGGCGCTCGCTTTGTGGTGTCTTTCAGCAACCGCTGCTTTCCATCCAAGGCGGTCAATGCCTGGCGCACGCTCAACGATCAGGGACACCTGGCGCTGGTGACGCGCTATTTCGAGCTGGCGGGTGGGTGGACGCAGATCACGACCTGGCAAAAGCCGGGTAAGGCGGGGCTGTTAGGATTGGCGGGTGATCCGCTGTTCGTCGTATGGGCGCAGCGGGCGTGATGCGTCCGCGCAGAGTGGGTTTGGCGTAACCCAAACCCCTACGCCTGCATGACCGCCATTCCCAGCATCGGACGCAGGAATGCCCCGGTAAAGCTGCCCTCGACCGCCGCCACTTCTTCAGGCGTGCCTTCGGCGATCACCTGTCCACCTGCATCACCGCCTTCGGGACCCATATCGATCAGGTGGTCGGACACCTTGATGATGTCGAGATTGTGTTCGATCACCAGCACGGTATTGCCGTTATCGACCAGGGTTTGCAGCACCGCGATCAGGCGCGCTACGTCGGCGGCGTGCAGCCCGGTACTCGGTTCGTCCAGGATGTAGAGTGTCTGCCCGGTCGCGCGCTTGCTCAGTTCACGACCGAGCTTGATACGCTGTGCCTCGCCACCGCTCAGGGTGGTGGCGGGCTGACCGATGCGCAGGTAGCCTAAGCCGACTTCCTCCATCGTCATCAGCTTGCTGACCATGTTCGGGATATTGGCGAAGAACTGCACGCCTTCGCTGACGGTCATATCGAGGATGTCGGCGATGCTCTTGCCCTTGTAGTGCACCTGCAGCGTCTCGCGGTTGTAGCGTGCGCCCTTGCACACGTCGCAATCGACGTAGATGTCCGCCAGGAACTGCATTTCGATCTTGAGGACGCCCTGACCCTCGCATTTCTCGCAGCGCCCACCCTTGACGTTGAAGCTGAAGCGCCCGGCGCTGTAGCCGCGCATCTTGCTCTCCGGCATATCCGCGAACAACTGGCGGATCAGGTCGAACAATTTGGTATAGGTGGCTGGATTGCTGCGTGGGGTGCGTCCGATTGGAGACTGATCGATATTGATGATCTTGTCGAGCTGATCGACGCCTTCCAGCCCGCCATGCGCGCCAGGACGTTCTTTGCTGCCGTTGATCACCTGTGCCACGCGCCTGTAGAGGATGTCCACCATCAGCGTACTTTTGCCGCTGCCACTCACCCCGGTCACGCACACCAGCTTGCCCAGTGGGAAAGTCACGTCGATCCCCTTGAGATTATTCTCGGTGGCATTGCGCACGACCAGCGACTTGCCATTACCGATTCGGCGGGTCGTCGGCACCTCGATGCGCAGCCGACCGGACAGGTAGGCTCCGGTCAGGCTGGCTTCGACCTGCATCACCTCTTCCGGTGTGCCCGCCGCGATCACATAGCCACCATGCTCGCCCGCGCCGGGTCCCAGATCGATCAGATAATCGGCACAGCGCATGGTCTCCTCGTCGTGTTCGACCACCAGCAGCGTATTGCCCAGGTCGCGCAGCTCGAACAAGGTCTGGATCAATTTGGCGTTGTCGCGCTGGTGCAGACCGATACTCGGCTCGTCCAGCACGTACAGCACCCCGGTCAGACGGCTGCCGATCTGAGTCGCCAGGCGGATACGCTGTGCTTCGCCGCCGCTGAGTGACCCCGACGAGCGCGCCAGGCTGAGATAGCCCAAGCCGACGTTGTTCAGGAAATGCACGCGCGCCTCGATCTCGTTGAGAATCTGGTGCCCGATCTGACGATCGCGCTCGTCGAGCAGCGCGTGATCGGCATTTTTGCCGCGCAGCGCATCGATCCAGCCCTCCAACTGCGTGACCGGCAGAGCGGTCACCTCGTTGATCGGCTTGTCCGCCACCGTCACCGCCAGCGCTTCGGGGCGCAGTCGCTTGCCTTTGCAGGTGGCGCATGGCACCTGTGCCATGACTTCTTCGATCTTTTCACGGCTCCAGTCACTGCTGGTCTCGCGGTAGCGGCGTTCCAGGTTGGTGATCACACCCTCGTAGGCGGTGGTGTACTCGCGCCACTGCCCCTGATTGTTGGTGAAGCGCACTTTGACGCGCTCTTTGCCGGTGCCGTGCAGGAACAATTTCTGTTGTTCCGGCGTCAGCGTGCGCCAGGGCGCGTCGACCGGGATGTTGTAGGCATCCGCGACCGCGCGGATCATACTGCCTGCCCAGGACGAGGCATCCTCGGTATTCCAGCCGTTGCTGGTGATCACGCCATCTTCCAGACTCAGATCGGTATTGGGGATGATCAGGTCGGGGTCGATCTGAAGACGAAAACCGAGTCCCTGACATTCCGGGCACGCGCCCGTCGGGGTATTGAAGCTGAAGGTGCGCGGCTCGATCTCCGGCAGACTGCCATGCCCGTTGACACACGCCAGCAGCTCGCTGTACATGGTGTCGATCGGCTTGTCGCCGGAAATATTGTTGACCATCATCACGCCGTCGCCCATCTCCAACGCTGTCTCGATGCCGTCGGTCAGGCGCGTCTCGGCGGCGCGCGCTTCCTCCGACTGGCGATCGTCGAATTGGCGCACGATCAGGCGGTCGATCACCAGATCGATCCGGTGAATCTTGTAGCGATCCAGCTTGATCGGCTCGTCCAGCTCCACGACATCGCCGTTGACGCGCACACGGGCAAACCCTGCCTTGCGCGCATCCTCGAATACTTTTTCGTGGGTGCCCTTGCGTCCCTTGATCAGCGGCGCCAAAAGCTGGATACGTGTGCCGTCGGGGAGGGCGCTCACCTCGTCTACAATCTGCTGCGCCGTCTGTGCCTCGACGCGCGCACCGCAGACCGGGCAGTGCGGGATGCCGATGCGCGCGTAGAGCAGGCGCAGATAATCGTACACCTCCGTCACCGTGCCGACGGTCGAGCGCGGATTCTGGCTGACGCCTTTCTGATCGATCGAGACGGCGGGACTTAAGCCCTCGATCTGATCGACATCGGGCTTTTCCATCTGACCGAGGAACTGGCGCGCATAAGCGCTGAGGCTCTCGACGTAGCGGCGCTGCCCTTCCGCAAAGATGGTGTCGAACGCCAGTGACGACTTGCCCGAGCCGGATAGTCCGGTGATGACGACCAGTTGGTTGCGCGGGATTTCAACGTCGATGTTCTTCAGGTTGTGTTCACGCGCACCGCGCACGACGATCTTGTCCTGAGCCATAGACGGGACTCTTTCTGTGGGATATTCGTCTTGAGTACGGATGTTCGATTATAGAACAGATGGAAGGATTCTACAACGTGGATTCGCTGAAAATCTGGTGAGTAGCAGCCAGGGTGTGGCACGTCAAACCTGTCATCTTGGCGTGCCACACCTGGCATGAACTATCGGCGGACGCATCGTGATGCGTTTCTGCAAATGGGATGCGTCCCTACCGCACTATCACCGACGCGGACTTGCGCGCCGGGCTGACGATCACGCGGTCGAGCGGCGTCCCCGCCGCCACCGAGACGACTTGCAGCCGCGCCGCTGGCATTGGCTGTCATCAGCGTGTCGAGAGTGACGGCGCCGCTCTGGGTCAGGACGGCACGAAAATTCTGTCCTGCTGCCGGACGCGCCAGGCTGACAGTGGTGGTGAGAGTACTGGTTGGGAATACTATCTCGCAACCATCGACACCGCGTTCGTTGTCGAATTGATCGGCGCGGCGAGGAAGTGACCACGGACCGAAAAAGTATTGCGCCGTAGGAGATAACGACGCACCATACCCTTTTTCTGTACCGAACAACGCCTCTTTGGATGCCAATACGATATAAGACTGGGTCACCAGGTTGTATCGTATCAGACCATATTCGCTCAAGGCGATAAATTCATCGTTGTTGAGCCAATGTTTGATGTCATCGTCCGACGTTTCTCTCATACCCAGTGATGTGCAACTTCGGGTTGTCAGGTTGAACAATTGCAAGCCGATTGCCAATGTAGGAGATGTTCCGGCAGTCTCGATGATGATGCCATTACCATCGGGACGAAAGCCAGTGGCATTGACATAGGAGTTGAAATACAGTCCTGCTGCCCGCCACTCTGGAAGTTCGTCGAGCGTTGTGACCTGAACTGTTGTGCCGACGACTTCGACGAGTTGAAGCGGCTTCCCTGGTCTAAGATTGAAAAGTCCAATGATACCAAACAAGAAACGTTGCCCATCAACCGACCAAAGCGCTTCAGTAGGTGTACCTAACGGGTTCTCGATGCCTAGATCGATCTGCGTGCCTGTGAAACGATCGAAGTATCAATAGCGTTTGGTCTCACCTGTAATACGCGGAAAGATATACGCTTCATCCGTAGACAGCAGGTGAATATCGCGCACAGCCTCTTCGCTGAACGGGATGATCCCGACGAGTTCCGGCGGAAGAGGCATCGAGTCGAATGGACTTGCCGAGAGTGGTGTCAGTGTCTCCGTCTCGAAATTGTACTGATACCAGACTGAAACAGGAGGAGTCAGATCGCCAGACGCGCCACCGCTAAAATTCTCGAAGGCGATGGTATGGTCGTCGAGCCAATACTGTTTGATGATGAATTCGTATGGAAGGTCGAGCGGCTCACATGAGACCGACGCTTGAGCGGAAACCAGGGATGGAATGACTGTGCCAAGCACAGCACCTACCAGGGCTATGAGGACAAATGCGCGTTTCATACTAACGTTCCCCTTCAAAAGCTAAATTGATGTTATCCGGGGCTGTGCGCCGCTGCAATCCGGCTGCCCCACGTCTGCCCTGCGCTGACAGCGCATCATTCTATGTCCGGCGTAAGCTTGCGCCGTCTGTGCGCGTCAGCTATACTGTGACTAACCTAATGCGAGTGAACATGTCGATTTTCAGCGGTGCGTGTTGTTGTTGTTGTTGTCCTATCAGGAGCGGCGCTTAGCGCACTTCGGACGACGACGCACGCCCTTGTATCGGCTGCGACCCATCCCGCGCGGAGCGCCCTGGTCAACACGACCAGAAGCGTTCCGCGCTTTTCATTTGTCTGACCTGATATCTGACCTGACACAACCCAGATTATCCGAGTAGAGGACCTACCAGAAACCATGCTCGCTCCCATGTTGCAATCTCCCGCTGTGATCGACGCGACCGACATCGACTCGATGATCGGCAATACCCCGCTGATCCGCTTCCGCCGCATCACCGCCCACCTGCCTGACAACGTACAGATTCTCGCCAAAGCGGAATGGCTGAATCCCGGCGGCTCGGTCAAAGATCGCGCCGCTGCCAATATCATCCGTGAAGCCGAAGCCGATGGGCGGCTGCGTCCCGGCAAGACGATCCTCGACAGCACCAGCGGCAATACCGGCATCGCCTATGCCATGCTCGGCGCCGCCAAAGGCTATCCGGTCAAGCTGTTCGTCCCCGCCAACGCCAGCCCGGAGCGGATCGCCATCCTGACCGCCTACGGTGCCGAGATCGTGCTGACCGACCCGCTCGAAGGGTCGGACGGAGCGATCCTGGCGGTGCGGGCACTGGCAGCGCGCGAACCCGACCGCTACTTTTTCGCAGACCAGTACAACAATCCGGCGAACTGGCGCGCCCATTACCAGACGACCGGAGTCGAACTCTGGGAGCAGACCGACGGGTCGATCACGCATTTCGTCGCGGGCTTGGGCACGACGGGTACGCTGACGGGCACCGGGCGGCGTCTGAAAGAATACAACCCCGATATCCAGATCGTCGCGCTCCAGCCGGACGCACCGTTTCACGGGCTGGAAGGGCTGAAGCACATTGCCACCGCCATCAAGCCCGGTATCTACGACGAGCTGCTGCCCGATCGTCAGATCGGCATCGGCACCGAGCCGACTCATGTCATGGCGCGGCGGCTGGCACGCGAAGAAGGCTTCCTGGTCGGCATCAGCGCGGCGGCGGCGATGCTGGGCGCGCTGATCGTCGCGGACGAGCTGGCGGACGCCGGGCAGCCGGGCGTGATCGTCACGCTGTTCCCGGACAGTGGTTTGAAGTACCTGAGCGACCCACTGTGGAAGGTGCGCTAACGCGCAAGAGCGGATATAAATGAGTGATGTTTGCGGACGCATAGGGATGCGCCCCAATTATCCCATCATCCCATCTATAAGGAAAAGCGCCTATGGACCTGCAGCAGCTCGTCGGCAGTCTCATCCCGGTCATCAAAGATGTGATCGCAGGGTCGCTCACCATGAGCGATTCGGGCGTGATCGGCGGCGCTAAAGAAGCGGGCGCGATCGCCACGTATCTTAAGGAAGCGGCAAACAGCTTTCAGGGCAACACCATCATCGAGGGCGTGGTGTCGCAGATGTTCGGGGACGACGGCATCCAGCTTCCCGATCTGGAGACGCTGGACGTGACCAATCTGTTCTCGTCGGTGGGCAATATCACCGCACTGTTGAACAGCGTCGAGGGCGGCGAACAGGTCAAGCAGTTCATCTTTGGCCTGGCGGAAAATGTCGCTGGCGCGGCGGGTGGCGGGTTGTTCGGCGGCGGACAGCGCGTCAACGCCGGAGAACAGCAATTTTTGGAAGGGCTGAAAGCGACATTGGGAGTGTAGGTTTTACGATTTTCCCATCCTGTTAGGACAATTCGATCAACCAGGCAGTCAACTTATGACGACAACGACTCGACTCGATCCCGCTACCCGGCTGGGTTACGTGCATCTGACCATCTCCGATATGGCGCGGTCGCTGATGTTCTATCAACTGATCGTCGGGTTGCGGCTGCTGCTGGCGGACGGCGATAACGCCACTCTGGGAGCAGGCGACAAGCCGCTGCTCAAGCTGACGGAACGACGCGGCGCGCGGCGTGCGCCCGGCACCACCGGATTGTTTCATCTTGCGATCCTGGTGCCATCGCGCTTTGACCTGTCGCGCTCGATCTACCACCTGATGGAGGCGAACATCAAGGTGGGTGGCGGCGATCACGGCGTCAGCGAGGCGATTTATTTCGATGATCCCGACGGCAACGGCATCGAGATCTACCGCGACCGTCCGCGCGACGGCTGGAGCTACACCGACGCCAGCATCGACATGGGCACCGAGGCGCTGGATTTCAACGGCATCCTGAGCGAGCTGGGGGAAGCGCCTCCTACCTGGACAGGACTGCATTCCCGCACGATGTTGGGTCACGTACACCTGCACGTCGCGCACCTGGACGAGTCCGAGGCATTTTACCGCGACGTGATCGGCATGGATGTGATGACCCGCTTTGGCGGCAGCGCGTCATTTTTGTCGGCGGGTGGGTATCATCACCATGTCGGGATCAACGTCTGGGCAGGGGTGGGCGCGCCCATGCCACCGCCGGAGTCGGTCGGGCTGCGTTATTTCACGGTGCGCCTTGCCGACGCCGACGAACGCGATCGGCTGATCGCGCGGCTGGAGTCGGCAGGGGCGGGCTACAACCTGACGACCGACGGGCTGATCGTGCGCGATCCGGCGGGGAACACGATCCGGTTCGTTTGACCGTTGGCTTTGTTTCTCATAGAATTAGCATATCAGCGACCGGAAGTCAGTGAATGGGATCTGCCAAATTGAACGATTTCGATACCAGTTCTGACGAAGAGATTTTCGATGAGGATCCGGAAGATGAATTGCTTCCGCCGCTCACACGTTACCGTGTATCGAGCTTTGGGGCTGATTTCGATGTTGAGGGATTGATGAACCGCCTCGACCGCGGTGATATATTTGTTCCTGATTTTCAACGCGCTTACGTTTGGTCACCGAAACAAGCCTCACAATTTATCGAGTCGATCCTGCTTGGGCTGCCAGTACCAGGTATTATGCTGGCGATCGATGATGATGACAGCGAAGATGGAAAAGCCCGCCGCTACGTCGTGGATGGTCTGCAGCGTCTGACATCGCTGCAATCCTTTATCACGGGAATGTTCCCAAATGAAAAAGTGTTTCGTCTTGAAAGTGTGCAAACGGAATTTAATGGCAAGACTTTTCAGCAGCTATCAGCAGGCGACCAGCGAATTATCCGCGATTATGTGATTCACGCGACCATCATCAAGCAAGAGGAACCCGATCAGGACAAATCAGGGATTTATTCGGTCTTTAGAAGACTTAACACGAATGGCACGCCCCTTACCCCGCAGGAGATTCGCGCGGCAATCTACTACGGCAGCTTTAGCAAGCTTTTAGGAGAATTAGCGGAGCTAGAAGTCTGGAAGTCGATCTTTCCTGCGAACCGGCGGCTTAGTATCCGCAAGGAAGATGAAGAATTGATTTTGCGCTTCCTCGCGTTATTTCAGGAATACACAAGGTATCAAAAGCCGCTGGAGTTGTTTTTGAACAAATTCATGAGCGTTCATCAGAATGCCTCGTCAAAATTCCTGGACGAGCAGCGCCGAGTATTTGTCGATACGATAACACTGATTCATGATGCCATCGGTGTACAGGCGTTTAAAGTCATGGTCAGTGTGCGACGTCAATTCAACCGCGCCGCCTATGATTCGATCATGATCGGCATCGCAACGCGCTTGAAAAAAGGCGCGATTCATGACTACAACTCCCTGAAAGCGGCTTATGACCGGTTGATCGGTAATGAGGATTTCCTTAAGCTCGTTTCAGGATCCACGAGCGACGAACGAAATATGCACGAGCGCATTACGGCTGCGATCGGAGCCTTTGACAATGTGGATTGAGCGCTATGAATCTGACCGCTGAAATAAATGCGGATAGAAAACGTATCGATAAGCTCCTAAAAGAATTGCGTAACCTTGATCCGCTCGACAGCACTACATTGTTCAGTTCTTTATCGGAATATATCTGTATCCGTATTGCGGGTTATCTCGAAGTGGGGGTGGATAGCCTGCTGAATGCCTTCGTTGAGCGTCAGACCAAAGATCAGAGATTACGCAATGTCGCCGCAGCGCATATCAATGGGTTTCGTTCAGCCAACTATCAGAGTATCTGTAAACTTTTGAGCGCCTTTGATGAAGATTGGGCAAAACAGTTTAAAAAGACTTTTTCCAACCCCGACAACATTGACATACCAACGGATATTGATGCTCTGTTCACACAGCGCAATACAATTGCACATGGAGGCCAGGTGTATTTGGATCGCACTACGCTGACGCGATATTTTAGCTCTGCAAGCAAGTTGTTGAAGGAGATCGCAAGACTCCTCAATTGACCAACGTCGGCACCCTACCGCCACGCCGGAAACAGATCGTCGGCGTCGTTGTCGGTCAGGTTGACGACCCTGGCGCCTGCATCCTCGCTGTAAATCTCCCAATCATTGCCGTCGTGACCCATGAAGATGATCCGGTCCCCGGCAGGTGCGAACTGTACATCGGCACGCTCTGTCAACCCGATCGACTCGACCAGCACGGGCTGCGCGGCGGGGTCACTCAGGTCAAGCGTGTACAGCACCACCGCGCCGCCGTCAAGCAGTGTGCCGTCGCGTTCGCTGTAAAAGAGCGCGTTTCCGTCGTTGGTGAAGGCGGCGCTGATGTCGTCGGCGGGGTCGTCGGTCAGGCGCCGCACTACATCGGACTCGGCGTCGGCGCCCAGAGTCAGCAGGACCATTTCCTGGTTGCCGTCGCGGTCGCTGGAATACAACACCTGGGTCATATCGGCGCTGATCGCCGGAAACCAGTCGATCGCCCCTGACCGCGTGATATTGCGATCGACCCAGGCGCCGTCCTCGTCCTGACGCCCGGCGTAGACTTCGAGATTAAAGTCGCGCAGCGTCACCAGCACGCGCGCCCCGCCGACCCCCTCGCTGTTTATGCCGATATGGATGATGTCCCAGTCGAACCAGCCGTTGCCAATCACGTTCAGGATGGTCGGCAGGTCGTTGACCACGCGCGCCTGACCTGTGCCGTCGGCGTTCATGTTGTAGGCGGTCAGTTCGTTTTCAGTCGCGCGGTCGGCGTTGGAGACGTAGCTGACCGCCTCGCCGTCGGCGCTGTAGGACGGAAAGCCCTCGTCGGCGTCGGTACTGGTCAGATTGACGGTCGCGCGCGTGCCCAGAGTCAGTTGATAGAGGTCCCAGTCGCCGTCGGCATTGCTCATGTAGATAATCTGGCGTGGGTCGTCGGCTGCCCCCGCGCCGGGGTCGAGCGCAGGCGCGGGACGGGAGTCGTACTGGCGCGTGAAAAAAAACGCCATGCCCAGTCCGAAGATCAGCGCGAGGGCGATGAAGAAAATAGTACGAATCGGTCGGATTGCGCGCGGCGGGGTGACGTTGGACATGGCTCAACCTGTCGTGTAGGGGCGATCCCATTGGATCGCCCGAAGGATCGCCCGAAAGTAGTCTGGTGCTCGCTTTAGCCGTCGGTCAGGATGCGATCGACCGCCGACGCCAGTTCGCGCAGGGTGCTGACGCGAAACACCCCGTGCGCGCGCGCCGCATATTCGAGCATATCGCTGTCGTCGGTGCCCCATTGCCCTTGCGATTCGGGGTTGAACCAGATCAGGCGGCGGCTCTTGCGCATGATGTCCCCGGCGATGTCGGCGCGTGGATTGCGGTAATTGTTGCGCCCGTCACCGAGGATGATCACCGTCGTCTTGGGCGTGATCAAGCCCATGTGGTCGTGCTGGAAGGTCGCCAGACTGTTGCCCAGGTCGGTGCTGTAGTGACCGGGCGGATTCTCTTCCAGTACTCTTTCAACCGCGCTCATCGGCTCCAATTCCTGAAAGATCATGCTGATGTCCACCAGATCACCGATGAAGACGAAGCTGTTGGTCTTGGCGACCTGATCCTGAAGCTCGTAGATCAACGTCAGCAAAAATTCGACACAGTGGCGCATCGAGGTACTCACGTCGCAGATCAGCACCAGACACGGCTTGACATGATGTTCCTGGAACTTCAGCTCGATCGGGACGCCCCCGTAGCGCATGTTGGCGCGCATGGTGCGGCGCGTGTCCATCTTGCCCGATTTGTCGCGGCGCTGACGCAGCGCGGCACGGCTGCGCAGACGGGCAGCGAGCCGACGAATTTCGGCGCGAATAGCGTCGAGGTCGGAGTCGCTGAGGCGGGTAAACGGGATGTCGAGCAGGTCGGGACTCTCCTGCGGTTCCTGCATCGCCATGCGTTCCGCGATGTTGGCGCCGACGAAGTTGGAGACCTGATCGGTCAGTCCAGCGGCGTTCTGTTCCAGCATCTCGCGCAGTTGTTGCAGTTCGTCACGGCTCATGCCCCCCTGCTGGAGCATCTCCAGGAGCTGCTCGATCGCAGCCTGCAACTGCTGCATATTCAACTGACGTTCCATGCGCCGCTCGAACCAGCGTCGTTGATCCATGTCGGTGGCGTTGTTCAGCCCACTCTGCTGTCCTGCCTGATCGAGCTGATCGTCGTCGAAGGGACGCCCTTCGAGCAGCTGCCGCAGCAGGTCGCGCAATGCCTGCATGTCCCCACCCAGCGCGTCGAGCGCCTGCTGCATCTGCTGCTGCTGTTCGGGGGTCAGCTCGTCCATGACATCATTCATCGGCGGACGGTTGGCGCCGAAAAAGAGCGGGAAGAACTGCTCGAATTTGCTTTGATCGCGCGCCTCTTTGACCAGGGTCGTTCGCATCGCGGCGCGGAACTGTTCGCGGTCACCGATACCGACGACCTCGGTGCCGTTGAGCGCGTCCAGGCTTTCCGCCAGCGAGATACGCACCCCGGCGGTGCGCAGCGCCCGGATAAAACTGATCATGCGTTTGTCCATCGTCAATGGTTCCTAGCCTATGGGTGGGGTGCCCAGCGGGTGGGTGACAACCTTTGATGTAGTATAGCATCACTGTTGCAGAGTCTGGCTGAGTGGCACCATGCGTTTTGTCTGACCGCGACAGCGATCACTGCGAATCGCGTCTGCCGTTGGGTACAATAGGCGTACAATCCACTGATCTGAGGCAGCGTCTCGGACGATGGTTTAGACAAGGAGTGCACAACCGATGAAAGCAGTCCGCATCCACGCCTACGGCGGCAACGAAGTGCTGCGCCTGGACGACCTGCCGACGCCCGCGCCGATCTTCGCGGATGACGTGCTGGTGCGCGTGCGATCGAGCAGCGTCAACCCGGTCGATTGGTTCACGCGCGCCGGACACATGAGCAGCATGATCGCGCTTCCCTTCACGCTCGGCTGGGATGTGGCTGGCGTGGTCGAGGCGGTCGGCTCGGCGGTGACGCATGTCGCGCCCGGCGACTCGGTCTACGCCATGATCATGATGCGCGGCGGGGGCTATGCCGAATACGCGCTCGTCAAGGCGTCCGAAGTAGCGCGTAAGCCCGCCAGCGTCCCCGACAACGAAGCGGGTGCTATTCCGGCTGTGGCGCTGACCGCGTGGCAGGCGCTCGACGGCGCGGGCATCGTGTCGGGTCAGACGGTGCTGATTACGGGCGGCGCGGGCGGCGTCGGCACTTTTGCCGTACAGCTCGCTGTCGCGCGCGGCGCCATCGTGATCGCCACCGCGTCGGCGCGCAATCACGACTTGCTCCGGTCGCTCGGCGCGTCCGAGGTGATCGACTACAATACCACCCGCCTGAATGATGCGGTCAGCGGCGTCGATGCGGTCGTCGATACCGTCGGCATGACCACCGCCGCCGAAGCACTGCCGACGATCAGACGCGGCGGCGCCATCGCTGGCATCGCCGGGGTGCCCGATGAACGCACAGCCGCGCAGCACGGCGTGCGCACAGCGGACATCGGCGTCGAGCCGAGCCGTGACCAGCTCGCCCAGATCGCGGCGCTGATCGACAGCGGACAGGTACGCCTGATCCTCGATCGCGCCGTCACGCTCGACCATGTGGGCGACGGTTTCGCGCACAGCGAGAGCGGACACGCGCGCGGCAAGATCGTCATCCAGATTTAACGTGATACGCAAAACGATTGAACACGCAGGCGCGCAGGCGCGAAGAAAAAATAAGGAACCTCACATGACAAAAATCCCTTTGGTCGATCTGAAGGCACAATACGACAGCATCAAGCCGGAGATAGACGCTGCGATCGCCCGCGTGATCGCCAACACCAGCTTCATCGGCGGCAAAGAGGTCAGCGACTTCGAGTCGGCATTCGCGCGCTTTCAGGGCACGCGCCGCGCGGTCGGCGTCGCCAGCGGCACCGCCGCCCTGTTTCTGGCGCTGGAGGCGGTCGGGGTCGGTTTTGGCGACGAGGTGATCACCACCCCGCACACTTTCATCGCCACCGTCGAGCCGATCGAGCAGTTGGGCGCCAGGACGGTGTTCGTGGACATCGACCCGGCGACCTTCAACATTGACCCGGCAAAGATCGAGGCTGCGATCACCGAGCGCACCAAAGCGATCGTCCCGGTGCATCTGTATGGACAACTGGCGCCGATGGAGGCGATCATGGCGATCGCCCGGCGGCATGGTCTGCGCGTGATCGAGGACGCGGCGCAGGCGCACGGCGCCGAACGCGACGGCAAACGCGCGGGCGCCTGGGGTGATGCCGCCTGTTTCAGCTTTTACCCCGGCAAGAATTTGGGCGCCTATGGCGACGGCGGTGCGGTCTGCACGAATGACGAGGCGATCGCCGACGCGATCGCCAAGCGCCGCGATCACGGACGTATCAGCAAGTACGCCCACGACGAGATCGGCTACGGCGAACGCCTGGATGCGCTGCAAGCCGCCATCCTGGGTGCCAAGCTGCCGCACCTGAATGGCTGGAACGACGCGCGTCGCCATCATGCCGCGTTGTACGATATGGCGCTCCGTGAGGTCGAGGGGGTGTGTACGCCCTGGGCGGATGCGCGCAGCGGGCACATCTATCATATCTACTGCCTGAGCGTGGTCGGAGACCGGGATGCCATCCTGAAAGACCTGAACGCGCGCGGGGTCGGCGCGGGCATTCACTATCCGATCCCCTGTCATTTGCAGGGCGCGCTGGCGCATTACAAGCAGCGTGCGGGCGCCTACCCGCACAGCGAGCGCGCTGCCGCGTCGATCATCAGCCTGCCAATCTACCCGGAAATGACCAGTGCAGACGTGGAGCAGGTCGCCGCGACCCTGGCTGAGGTCATGGAAGCGCATCGATGAACACGCCCGCGGCTGCATCAGAATGGACGACGATCGTCGGCTTAGAGATTCACGCTGAACTGCTGACCCAGAGCAAGATGTTCAGCGCCTGCCCGGTCGTGGACAGCGTGACCGCCCCGCCCAACAGCGCCGTCGATGCGGTCTCGCTCGGTCTGCCTGGCACGCTGCCTGTGATCAACCGCGAAGCGATCGAAATGGCGCTGCGCGTCGGGCTGGCGCTGCACTGCGACATCCCGCCGATCAATCAGTTCGCGCGCAAGAGTTATTTTTACCCCGACCTGCCCAAAGGCTACCAGATCAGCCAGTACGACCGCCCGATCAGCGTCAATGGCTACCTGGATATCGATCTGGCGGACGGCATGCAAAAGCGCATCCGGGTGCGCCGCGCCCATCTCGAAGAAGATACGGGCAAGCTGGTTCACACCACCGAGGGCAGCCTGGTCGATTACAACCGCGCGGGCGTGCCACTGCTGGAGATCGTCACCGAGCCGGACATCCATTCGCCTGAAGAAGCCGAGGCGTTCACCCGCAAGCTGCGGGGCATCCTGCGTTATCTGGGTGTCAACGATGGCGATATGTCCAAAGGGGTGATGCGCGTCGAGCCGAATATCAGCGTCAGACACAAGGACGATATCGGCTATCGCACCCGTACCGAGGTGAAAAATCTGAACAGCATCCGCGCCCTCTACAAGTCGATCGAGTACGAGACCGCGCGTCAGATCGCGGCGTGGGAGAGCGACGAGGGCGTGCGTCAGGCGACAATGGGTTGGGATGAGGTGCGCGGACGCACCACGCTTCAGCGTTTCAAAGAGAGCGCCGAAGAATACCGCTACTTTCCCGAACCTGACCTGCCGATCATCGAGGTCAGCCGCGAATGGGTCGAGCGGGTGCGCGCTGGCTTGCCGGAGCTGCCCGACGCCAAACGCGCGCGCTTCATCGACGCACTCGGTCTGAGCGCCTACGACGCAGGCGTGCTGACGGCGGAGCGCGTGATCGCGGATTACTACGAGGCGGTCTTGTCGGCGGGCGCCGCGCCCAAAAGCGCCGCCAACTGGATCATCGGCAGCCTGTTCGCGCTGGTCAACAAAGAGGGCGCCGATGTGGAGTCGATCGCCGGGCGCGTGAGCGCGGAGTCACTGGCGGCGCTGGTCGCGCGTGCTGACGCCCGCGTCATCAACAAAGGCACCGCCGCCGAGGTGCTGGCGGAAATGTGGACGACGGGCGCGCATCCCGACGCTATCATCGCGGAGCGCGGCTTGGCACAGGTGTCGGACACGGGCGCGATCGCGGCGGCGGTGCAGGGCGTGCTGGATGCCGATCCCAGGTCGGTCGCGGACTATCTGGCGGGCAAGGACAAGGTGGTCGGCGCGCTGATGGGACAGGTGATGCGGGCGCTGGGCGGCAAGGGTGATCCGGCGGTCGTGCGCGAGACGCTGTTGTCGATGCTGGCGTCAAAACGCGATTCGTGATAGAATAGATGTTCTGTAGGACGTCCGATGGGCGTCCATCTGGTGAGGCGCAAAGGAGCGCAGACATGGCAGGATGGCAGCAGGTGATCATCGTCGGCAATCTGGGGCGCGATCCTGAAATGCGCTATACCCAGGGCGGCATCCCGATCTGTAATTTCAATGTCGCCGTGACGACCATCAGCGGGGGCGGTCAGGGTGGGCAGCAGGGGCAGCAGGGCGCCGAACGTCAGGAAAAGACGGTCTGGTTTCGAGTCGCGGCATGGCGCGAACTGGGCGAACGCTGTCAGCAGTTTCTCGCCAAAGGAAAACAGGTGATGGTCATCGGAACGATCGATGTCAGCGCCTATATGGACAAGGCTGGACAAGCGGCGGCGGGATTGGAATTGACCGCGCGCGATGTGCGCTTCCTGGGCAGTCGTGAGGATGGCGGCGGTCGTGACGACGGGGGCGAGCCGAGCAGCGGCGGACGCGGCGATTACGGCGCGTCGAGCGGCGGTGGACGCGGCGGCAACTATGCCCCACAGTCGGGTAACACTGACGACATTCCGTTCTAGCGAACGAATCTGTCCAGCGAATGAATCTGCACACGGCACCCCTCTCTCGCGCCAGCGAACGAGGGGTAGTGGTGAATTCAGGTGATCACGGTCTTCGCTGCGGACGCATAACAATGCGTCCGCTCAAAGACAATCACCCCCGCTCACCAACAGCAGTAGCCCCCGTCGATCACCATATCCGATCCGGTCACATAATCGGACGCCTCACACGCCAGATACACGCACGCCCCTTGCAGATCGGTCACCTCCGCCATGCGTCGCATCGGGATCAGGTTCATCCACACGGGCAGCACCTCCTGACCGAGGGGCGTCGCCAGTAAATCTTCCACCAACTGGGTGCGGGTATAGCCAGGGCTGATGCTGTTGACACGCACGCCGCGCGGCGCCCATTCCGCCGCCAGTGAGCGCGTCAGGTGGATGACTCCGGCTTTGCTGGCATTGTAGGCGGCTTGATTTTGCGGGGTATTGGCGATGTGGGCGGACATCGAGGCGGTGTGAATGATCTTGCCATAGCCAGCGGGCAGCATCACCCGCGCTTCGGCTTGCGCGCACAAAAATACGCCCTTGAGATTAATGTCCAGCATCCGATCCCAATCGCGTTCGCTCATGTCCTCGGAATCGACCCACTGCCCGATCCCGGCGTTGTTGACGCCGATCGTCAGCGCGCCCCAGGTCTGGATGATCGTCTCGACCATCGCCGCCACGTCGTCGGGGCGGGTGACATCGGCGCGAATGGCGAGCGCGCGCACCCCTTTTTGCGTCAGCTCGTGCGCGACTGTCTCCGCCGACTCGATCGAGATATCGACGACGGCGACCGACGCGCCCGCGTCCGTCAGTGCGTGAGCAAAGGCGCGTCCGATGCCCTGTCCGCCTCCCGTGACCAGCGCGGTCTTGCCGTCGAGACGGAAACGGTCGAGGATCGGACGGGCCGACAGTACCGGATCGGTCGTGGTAGTCATGATGAGGCTTGCTCCTGGTCGGGTGCGACCGCAATTTGTACTTTGACGCTGGTGGGCGGCATGTGCAGCGCGTAATCGAATGCCTGCACACTGTCGGTAAAGGCGAACGTATCGGTGATCAGCGGCGAGCGGCGCGTGCATCTCGATGTCACGGATGCGCAGCTCGTGCTGCCGTTCCAGGATCAACGCTTCCATTGAAGCGCCTCCTTCTCATCAGAACGCGATTGCCCTGTCTTCGTCCCTCGTCAAGCCGAGTGCCACAAACAGTGCAACCACATCGTGCGCTTTTCCTTCTGAGCTTCATTCTACATTAAACCGGATGACCGAAGTTGTTTCACCCATTGTGGCACACAGGGAAAGTTAAACGGCTAAATTATAGACTGCCATCCGGCGATTGACCGTACACCTGGCAGGAGGTAGTCGGATGTCTCACGCCAAAACGCGCCAAAGCGCCAGCACGAGTCACCCCGACTCACCGGGACACCGCAGCGCGCGATCCATTACTCTTACCCTGTCACTGAGTTAACAGGTGACATAAGGTCGTTCGATGTTGTTCAAAACAATTCAGGAGAAACAGAATGAAACGGTTCGCATGGTTGTTGGTGATGACGGTGCTGTTCGGTGTGATGTCGTTGAGCGCTCAGGAAACAATGGAGGGTGGGTTGGAAGAAGTGACCGCCGACTCTGCTGCTTACTGGGGAAAGACAGTGACGCTGGAAGGCACGTTGGTGGAATATCTCAACAGCACCATCTTCGTCCTGGGTGAAGGTGCTGCCCTCGACGATGACCGCGTGCTGGTGATCAACGACACCGGACGCCCGCTGCCCGCCAACTTCATTCGTGGCAGCCGTATCAGCATCACGGGCGCCGTCCTGCCCTCGTTCGATGCGCGCGCCAACGATGTCAATGCTGCTCCGTTCATCGACAACGTGATGAACGACCCGAACCGCTTTCCGATGATGTCGGGCGGGACGATGATGGGCACCGACATGACTGGCACGAGCGTACAACCCGGTGAAGCGGGTCAGACCAGTCCTATGCTCGTCGGCACGGCGATCGCGCCAGTGATGACGACCGACCCGATGATGGCAACGATCGATCCGATGATGATGGCGACAGTTGACCCGATGATGGCAACGGTCGATCCGATGATGATGGCGACAGTTGACCCGATGATGGCGACCCCCGCCATGATGATGCCGATGAACCCGATGGATATGGGTTACGAAGATTCGCTGGCGTTCTACTACGGCGGCGCGCTGCCTGAAGAATTCTACCTGTACACGATCGTGCGCCTGAGCGACTTCAGCGGCTCGATGCTGCTGCCGCAAGGGTAAATCCAACCGCGCGGACGTTGCGTACAGGTGAGCGGGCGCACGCAATGTTATGCCGTCCCTACGAGGGCGGTGCGCGCGGTTGATCGTGCGGTTCAGCCACAGGACTCCTTCCCCATTTACGTAGGGGAAGGGGTTTTTCTATTTTTTCACCCCGCGTTATACTGGGCAGCATGACGACACACACCAGCCCCTCCACCATCACAATCACCCTCATTCACGGCGATGGTATCGGCACCGAGGTCATTCCCGCAGCGCGGCGCGTACTCGAAGCGCTCGCTCTGCCGCTGACCTTCCGCGACGCTGATGCCGGGTTCGGCACGTTCGAGCGCGTCGGCACCGCGCTGCCCGACGCGACTCTGCGCGCCTGTTCCGAGTCGGACGCGGTACTATTCGGCGCTACGCAGTCCCCGATGACCAAAGTCGAGGGCTATGCCAGCCCGATATTGGCGCTGCGGCGGCATTTTGACCTGTACGCCAACCTGCGTCCGGCGGTCGCGGACGGGATCGATCTGCTGATCGTGCGCGAAAACACCGAAGGGCTGTACAGCGGACGCGAGCGCGTCGAGGATGACGGCGAAACCGCCATCACCGAGCGCGTGATCACCGGACGGGCGTCGCGGCGGATCACGGCTGCGGCGTGCGCGTGGGCGCTGCGGCGGCGGCAGCGGCTCACCATCGTGCACAAGGCGAATGTCCTTAAAGAGACGTGCGGACTGTTCCGCCGCGCGGCGCTGGAGGTGACGGCAGGGTATCCCGCCCTGCGCGTCGAGGAAATGCTGGTCGATACGGCGGCGATGCGGCTGGTGCAGGAAGCAGGGCGGTTCGACGTGATCGTCACCACCAACTTATTCGGCGACATTCTCAGCGATATCGCCGCCGGACTGACCGGCGGACTCGGTATCGCGGCGTCCGCCAATGTCGGTGAAGGGCGCTTTGGCGTGTTTGAACCTGTACATGGCAGCGCCCCTGACATTGCCGGGCAGGACAAAGCTGATCCACGCGCAGCGATTCTGAGCGCGGCGCTGATGCTGGCACATCTGGGGCAGCACAATGCCGCGTCGCGGGTGCGCGCCGCCGCCTATGCCACGCCGCACAGCGGATCGACGCGCGCCACCACCGATGCCGTGATCGCGGTGCTGCCATCGATGGCAGGCGAACCCAGCCCATCGGTGTAGCCGACTCCTCTTCGCGTCTTCATATTCAATCTTTTTTTCTTCTTCCGTTTCTTCTTCAGATGCTTTCAATCCCTCAGGAGACCGACCCATGCCACAGATCGCAGTGCAGCTTTATACCGTGCGCGACGCGCTCGCCTTTAAGCATGAGGTTAGCAGGGCTGAGGTCATATGAATCGACAGCCCGGTGATCTGTCAGATTTGACGCTCGCCGTCTTGAAAATCGAGGCGGTAAATTACAGCCAGATATTAAAGTATCAAGCCATCTCATCGCTCTATGGTGTCAGCGACGGCAAAGCCATCGGGACATTTGTTGAGCAGGGGCTGCGTCATTATCTTGCCGAACGCTATAATTTTAAGATGGGAAACTCCGCTCTGGGAATAGGATTTTCCAACACTCAATGTCGATCTAAAAGTAACCTCCATGAGGCAGCCACAATCGTCCAGTCCTTTTCGGGATGCCAGCCAAAAAATATATGGTTTAGGATATTCTCTGCTGGTTATTGGCTATGATAAATCTGACAATGCAGACTTACAAAGCACCATCCCGGACATCAAGCATGTAATCTACATCGCTGCCGATAGAACCGCTGATTATTAGACGACGTTTGGACTCTTGGAAATTTTGCGTCGCAACGGAAATACTGAAGACATCGAGGCTTTTTTGGAGGAACGCAATCTCCCCCTCGATGATGTTGGACGCCAGCAGTTAGCGCTGCGTATCATGTCACAGCCACCTCCACTGAGGTATCTGACAATTTCAAACGCGCTGCAATGGCGATTACAATATGCCAGGGTGATTACAACATCATCTTTGAAAACCGTGGAAGGGCTGGAGGATTTACTTGCGCAAAGAATGGGGTGATTTTCAAACGCCTTTGGGCTTGGTCGAACAGGTCATTGCCTTTTTGCAAACGCGCGGTGAGCGTTGGCAGCGCGTGCTTGAGCCTACCTGCGGCGTGGGCAACTTCATTCAAGGAATTATGCGCAGTACCTTATTGGATAGCGACGCTGAAATTCAGGGAATAGAAATTCAATCATCCCATGTCGAGCAGGCATCACAATTGACCTCCGGCGATCATAAACAATCGCTCATGTTGCATTGTGCAGACATCTTCAAGTTAAATTTACACAGTGATCTGCACTGGAATAAGCGAGGTCGATTGCTGGTGATCGGCAATCCTCCCTGGGTGACGAGCGCAGAGCTTGGCACACTCGACAGCCAAAATTCCCCTCAAAAACACAACATAAAACATTTAGACGGACTCGCAGCACTGACAGGCGCATCGAATTTTGATCTTGCTGAAGCGATATTGTTAAAGCTTATCGCAGAATTAAAAGACGAACAGCCGACCATTGCGCTGTTATGCAAAACTGCGGTGGCGCGAAATGTACTACAATTTGCTCGAAGGCGCGGCTTCTCTCTTTCCAATCCCACAATCCACAAAATCAATTCTAAGCAATGGTTTCACGCGACGGTCGATGCTTGTTTATTCACCTTCGATCTGATTCCTGATTCTTTATGGCATGAAATTCCGGTTTATGCAGATCTGATGAGCGCGCAGCCGCAGCAAGTGATGCTGGTAGAGCATAATGGACTGGTTGCCGATAAAGAGGCATACCAAGCCAGCATCGCTATCGAAGGGAAATTCCCGTTCATCTGGCGTCAAGGGATTAAACACGACGCTGCTGACATCATGGAGCTGCGCCGTCTGGCAAGCGGATCATTACAAAACAAACTTGGTGAGGAGATGATCCTTGAAGAGGAATTTATATATCCGTTGTTGAAAAGTTCTGATCTGTTTCATCAAAAATTCAATGGACACCGCCACGTCATTGTCACACAACATCATATCGGGCAAAAAACCGCGCATTTGCAAACTCAGGCACCGCTTTTGTGGGCTTATCTTGAAGCACACTTATCGACGTTCGAGCGCCGCAAATCATCTATTTATGTGGGAAAACCCAAATTTTCCATTTTTGGGATTGGAGGTTACAGCTTCGCACCCTATAAAGTCGCTGTTTCCGGTCTACATAAGACTGCTCGCTTTAGCGTCGTTTTACCGATACAGAATCGCCCGGTTATGCTCGATGACACATGCTATTTTGTGCCATGTCGATCTTTAGAACAGGCTCTGTTGATGGAGGCGCTGCTCAATAGTGCGATATGTCAACACTTTTTAACAGCAACTCGTTTTGAAGACAGCAAACGACCAATAACTAAAGCGTTATTACAGCCTATAAACCTGAAGGCAGTTTTTGACCATATAGAAAAAGTGGAGTTACAGCACATCCTGGAGGAAATGCAGCATCGGTATGGTTTTGGAAATTCAACAGTTTCAATTTCTTTTCCAGAAAATCTCGCTGTGCTGCTTTCAGAGGGCGATATACAGTTAAGTTTCTAGGCTATACTTCTCATTTTATCCATACGCGGAACTGTAAAACCTGGAGCGATACACCATGCCACAGATCGCATTGCAGCTTTATACCGTGCGCGACGCGCTCGCTCATGACTACCAAGGAATCATCCGCCAGATCGCCGGGATGGGCTACGACGGCGTAGAAGCGGCGGGCATGTACGGCGAAAGCGTCCAGTCAGCGCGCGCGCTGTTCGACTCGCTGAACCTCACCGTACCTTCGGCGCATCTGCGCGTGATCGATGACGCCGACTCGCGTAAGCAGGCACTCGACGACGCGGCGGTCTTAGGCGCCCGCTATGCCGTGGTGCCGTTCATCCCGCCCGATCAGTTCGGCAGCGTGGAACAGGTCGCCGGTCACTGCGATCGTATCAACGCGGCGCTGGCAGACGTGAGCGCGCGCGGGATGCGCCTGCTGTATCACAACCATGCCTGGGAGTTCACCGCGACGGCGAACCTGGGCGAACGCACGCCGTTCGAGATCATGCTGGAACAGCTCGACCCGGCGGTCGGCTTCGAGATCGACACCTATTGGGTGCAGCACGCGGGCATGAATCCATCGGCGGTGATCTCCCAGTTGGGCGAGCGCGCGCCGCTGCTGCACATGAAGGACGGCAATCCGGGCACCGATGAGGCGATGATGGCGGTCGGAGACGGTCAGGTCGATTTTGTCGGCATCATGCGTGCCGCACAAGCCGACTGGTGGATCGTCGAGCTGGATCACCACGACGGGGATATGCTGGAGGCGGTCGCCAAAAGCGCCGGCTATCTGAAGAGTCTGACGGGGTAAGCTGGCACACGAGGGGAGGCGATTCGCCTCCCCTGTTTCATGCTATGATCGAGACACCTGTCCATTGGCTGTATCGAGGCGATCATGCGTTCCACAGGCACATTGAACGCCCCTTCTGTAGCGTTGGATGCGCCCGCCGACCTGGATGCGCTCACCATTCGTGACGTATTCCCGATCTCGGTGGCGCTGTACGAAAAGCTCGGCAGAAGCGGCGACCTCACTCCTGATGATAACGTGGAACTGATCTACGGACGGATCGTCAAAAAGCCGATGAAAAACGAAGCTCACACGCTGGTTCTCGGTCTGCTCTCCGATTGGCTTAAAGATAATCTTCCGGCTGGTTGGTTCGCTGCAAGTGAAAGTCCGATCCTGCTCGACAGCAGTATGCCAGAACCCGATATGACCGTTGTGCGCGGCAGCCGGCGCGATTATGCCGAGCGCCGCTTCACGCCGAGCGATATAGGCTTGCTGGTCGAGGTCGCGGACAGCACGCTGACAGGCGATCGCGGCATCAAACTGCATATGTACGCCGAGGCGGGCATTGTCGCCTACTGGATCATCAACATTCCTGATCGCCAGATCGAAGCCTACACGCAGCCGCGTATCGAGCAAAATGGCACAGCACGCTATG